>MDTB01055186.1_pt1 | contig 10065 bp, 5 predicted proteins | sample 811161 | NCBI WGS metagenome assembly MDTB01 (sample SAMN05326650, study PRJNA326480) | marine metagenome | isolation source: seawater | place: Mediterranean Sea | collected 2009
CTTTGTCCAAATCGATAGTTTCCTGAATCATTTTTTTCGCGGTCGCTTGTTTGTCACCACTATTTTTAAAACGATTCAATCCATTTACTATAAAAGCATGATATTCATTAGAGCTTTTCCTATTTACGTTTTTTTCTAGTAACTCTTTTTGTAAACTGTATTCATTTTCCTCATCATGCAGTAACCGGTCCCAATCTCTTTTTTTGATTTCAAGACTATCTAATCTTTCCTGGATTCTTCTTCCTCGCTTTAAATCTGATTCCCATTGTTTTATCTGTTTTGCTTGTGACTGAATGATAGGATTCTTTTTCTTTTTAGTCTCTGCAAGTAACTCTCGATATTTATTTCTTTGCAAAATTGCTTTATCTTTCTCTTTCTGATTTTTCATCATCTCTTTTTGTATCATCGCCAATTGTCTTTTCAGATCCTGCTTTTCTTTTTTAAAGAATGCTTTTATTGTTACTTTTTTAGTTTTTTGTGCATTTGTAATATTTTTGGTTTTTTCCCTTTCGAGCGTTTTTATTTTTTTTGCATAAACATTATTAATATATATTTTATCATCTTTTGCTTTTTTAACAACTGGTAACTTTTTCTGATGTAAATGCTCTAGATCATCTTTCTTCTTAACACATTCTTTTTCTAATTGATCTACAAATGTTGCTACATTATCTATTTTTGTGGATAATTCTTCTTGTTTTTGCTTGTTCTCAGTTAATTCAAGTTCCACATTATCTATGTTCTTGTCATATTCATCAATGTCATTATCAAGTCTTTTTATTGCAATTTGCAGATTATGATCTAATTCTGCCTTACCAATTTCTAATTTTTTAGCTTCTTCCTTATTCTCTCCCACAGAAGCATCAATAACACTAATCATATCATTCAATTTTTTTAGTTCTGCTTTTTTAATTTTTCTCCTAGGGATTACGTCTTTTAATAGCTCTTTATTGTATAAAAATTCATGATTCATCTCAATTTGCTTACGGATATAGCTTAGAAATTCTAATTTTTCCGTACGGTTATTTACTTTTTCATCAAGATCGTTTTCATGGATCAAAATGTCCTTTTTTAAAGAGGATTTTGATTTCTGATATTCTTTTATTTCTCTTTTTGAGTCTAATATTTGGTTTGATAGTGTTTGTTTTTTTGTTTTTAAATCAATCTGATCATTATTGATTTTTACAATCGTAGATGATAGGTTTCTTAAATGGATTAAGTTGTCCGGAGCCCTTTTAACCAACTCTAATATTTCTATGCATTTTTTTCTTATTTCTGAACTATTATCAGGATCAAAGTGGTTAGTACTTTTTTGGGCATTTTTTGTGGAACCAAAAGCTAAAAAGGACTCAATTATTTCATCTAGTCGCTTTGTGTTATTGTTGATTAAATAACCCGATTTTTGTAGAGTACTCACATCTTCTTTAGTAATTTTTTCTACAGTTTTTATGTGATCCAAGAACGAACGCTTAAATGCATTTGCAATATTTTGTGTTGAATCTTTTATGTATTCTAAAATTGCGATTTCATCTTGTCCATTTTCAATCTTTAAATTTTTTGCATAAAACATATCTTGATTTTGCAAGATTTTTGTTTCCAATATCTCAATTTCTTCCTCTAGGGCGTCTTTTTCATTAATTATTTTTGAACGATCTTGAGATGAAGTTTTAATCTGCTGACTATATCCATTACGTTTTTCACGAATATCTTTTTCTGTTTTAGTTTTTGATTGGTCGAATTGAAACTCTAATTCTGATATGTGTTTATTAGTTTCATCATATTCTTTGTATTTATCATATAACTCATTACTGCTTACATCAAGTTTTTGCTGGATTGATTCTAAATCTGCAGATAGAGTATTCTGATTTAATACAAACTCATCTTTGAGGATTTTAAAGTCTTTAGAGGTTCCAATTAATTTCTTACTAGCGGAATTGACTGACTTTAGTCTAGAGTTTTTTTCTAACTCTAATCTTGCTAAAGTATATTTCGCACTCTCCGGTGTTTCCACTGTGTCAATTGCTTCTTCATGGTTCTTTATTTTTTGTTTTAAATCTGAAAGGTTGGATTCAGAACGCCCCTTATTCCTGAAAAGATTTTTTTCTTTTAATTTTTTATACAACGGGGCATTTATAACACCTCTCTGTTTTACTGTTGAAGATAAATAAGAAGATAAGTTTTTGACTGGTATATCTAAGTTTTTTTCAACTTCTTCTCGAAAGCCTTTAATATGACTACCTGGCCCAGCGATATATATCTTTTGCAATTCTATTTTATTATAACCTTCTTCAATAGAAAAATTTTCAAAATAGTTAATTGATTCTTTTATGTGTCCCATAAAAGTTGATATTAAATGCTGTATGATAGATTTCGCTTTTTTGAATGGGAAGCCATCCTGAATATTTGTAAAAGAAGAATCTGATCCTATTCCGTAATAAGAAAGAAAATGCAAGGCTTCTGATATAGCCTCATCCTTAACTACTCTTGTAAGTGATAAATCAGCAACATTTTCAGCAAAATAAACCAGCCCCTTGTCCAATTCTTGTGATTCAATTAATTGATTACGGTAAATGAATGCAAAGTGAGTTTTGCTTTGACCAAAATAAATTAAGAGTGAGGTATTATAATTATCCCCCAAATTATAATAGTTATATATATTACTTAATATTTTTGGAATTGATGTTACATATCTTAATTGGATATCCGAATTTTTAAGAGTTTTATAATCTTTTTCAATTGTAATTTTTCTTTTTGTGAAGCAGACGACTGCATTATTTTTGATCTGTTTGTATTTAGTATAATCAACCAAAGTTTCTTTTTTATTAATACTGTACGAAGCATTTAAGATTTCTAATAAATTTTTCCGAAATAGGTTTTTGTTCTTTCCTTCATTCTGTACATAGGTCATTTCACATTCATATCTTTCAGAATACACCGCAAGATATATTTTTCGATTTTTATTAGGATCTATTAATTGATGGAACACATTAATTATCAGATCAGGTAAGGTGTCAATAGCACGATCTTTGAATTGTATTGGTAATGTGTAGCTATTGATTTTTTCAATTTGAAATCCAGACTTCGTAAGCATACAATATAAATAAGTAACTCTATTACCACATTGAACAAAAGAAATTGCTGTGCGGATACCGTTTAAGAATAAATTTAGGTTTTGATTTTTGGTTTTGTTTTTCCTTTGATATTGAGATTTCCTTTTAATATTACGTGTTTCATTCTCGTTTTGTTTTTTTAAATGTAAGTTCCGTCTTTCTAGATCATTTCTTCTTTTTTCTATTATTCTTCTTTCATAATTATTACGTCTTTCATGATTATTTCTTTTTTCTTTATTTTTATAAACTGTTACAGTATTCAATCTTCTTTTGGTTAGTGATCTTCGATTATTAATCCTGCGGGTAGAGTTTCTGCGCCTATCAAATATTGTTCTTTTTTTAGCTTTTGTTTCCTTATCTTTTGATTTATCAGTGGAAATTATTTGATTCTTATTTTGAATTTTTTTAGGATTATGATCTTGAGATACACGAAGTTTTTGTATGTTATTATTTTTTTCAGTTTGAAATAATTTAGCAGTTGGGAAAAAGAATTTTTGTTCAATGCCTTGAATTTTTTTTGTTTTTGTGATAAACAGTATATCATTTAAGACAAGATTTTTTATATGATAATATATTTTTTCTTTAGGAAATGAAATTGAATTAGCTATTTCTGAAGCAGTTTTAGGTTCATTATGAAAACAGTCTAGTATCTTTTTTGTAAATTTTTTATTTAAAATTTTTACAGTTTGATGATCCTTTACAATGATGATATCTTTTTGTTTTTGAATCATAATTAGATAGAATTAGTTAAGGGTATCTTGTTACCTATTATAAAGGCGAAAATATGTTTGAATGGAATTACCACCAATGTATATTGACTCCGCATCATTTATTACCTCGGGATAAGTAATTTATAGAATTTATATACTTAGTGGATTGTAATCAAGTATTCATTGTAATTCTAATATTAAAAACTATATAATTTTTTTTATAATTTTCAAATTATTAATTATACAATTGTAAAATATCTAAATTATTAATTCCTTGTAATTATGATTGTATATTTTATTATAAACTGAATTCTATTTATTGCAATAGTAGTATAAATATCAATATTGAACATTATTATGAACCATAGAAATTATTACAGTAATTAATTACTAATTACATCCACAACGAATTATAATTTTATTTTTAGATTTTACATATACAGGTATAATTTTTTTATAGGTGTAAATATCTATAATAATTAGGTTATTTATATATTATAAATTAACTAGTCAATTCTTCTTTTTCTTCCAAAAGAGATAGATAATCATCTTCTAAATTTAATAGTTTATCTGAATATTTTTTTAGCCCCTCATAGTTGTTGCATTGCCCATGTTTACTAATTTTAGCCCGGGCTGTATCCATTAAGCCTTCTAAGTTTTTTATGCTTTTTTCTATAATATTCAACCTATTTCTTATCCTTTTTCTCTCATAAAATTCTTTTTTTAAATTTTTCCCTTTAGACGCTATTTTTTTATTCTGGGCAGCATCTATATTGCTTTCTTTCTTTTTCCATATATAGTAGTCATAATTCCCTTCATATATTTTAAAAGAATTTTTGTTAACCTCGCATGTAAGATTCGTGACCTCGTTTAAGAAGTGTCTATCATGAGAGATACAAATTACAGACCCTTTGTAATTTTTTAGTGTCCGCTCTAATAGACTTCTTGAATCAATATCAAGATGGTTTGTTGGCTCGTCAAAAAGCAGTGTATTTGCTGGGTTTAGTAAGATTTTTGCAAGAACTAACCTTGCTTTTTCTCCACCCGATAAAACTTTTATTTTTTTATTAATGTCATCTCCAATAAACAAGAAGCTACCTAAATAGCTCCTTAACTCCGTTTCATTATAGTTTTTTGATTCATTATTAATTGATTCTAATACTGAATCTTTATTATTTAAAATATCGTATTGGTTTTGTGCGTAGTATGCAACCCTTACATTATTTCCTATTATAATTTTACCATTTGTACATTTTTCAATTCCATACATTAATTTGAGCAATGTAGATTTTCCTATACCATTCTCTCCTACTATCCCAACTTTATTTCCGCGCTCTACTGTCCAATTTATATTTTCAAATAATTTTTTCCCATTATATTGCATGGACATCTTATCAATTACAATCTGTTTGAGAGGACCCCTTTCTGGTTGAGTTAATTTTAGATAGATTTTTTTTCTGTCTACCTCCTCTAATTCAACTACGTTCATTTTTTCTAAAGTTTTAATGCGACTCTGTACTTGTGAAGCTTTAGTGTTTTTGTACCTAAATTTTTCTATGAAACGATTAGTTTCTTCAATTTTTTTTTGTTGATTTTTATACTCATTCCTATTCTGCTCTAGTCGCAATGCTTTTGCATTTAAAAAATCCGAATAATTGCCTTTATATACAAAAATTTTTTTTAAGCTTATTTCAAATATATAGTTTACAGATTTATCTAAGAAGACTCTATCATGACTAATCAGAACTAATGCTTTCTTCCAGTTCTCCAAAAATTTTTCTAACCATATTGTTGCTTCTAAATCTAGGTGGTTTGTTGGCTCATCTAAGAATATTACATCTGGGTTTTTCAACAGCACCGATCCTAATGCCACCCGCATTCGCCATCCACCAGATAGATTTTCGGTTTTAGCTGAAAAATCATTTTTTGAAAAGCCGAGTCCCGTTAAAATAATTTCTGCTCTTTTTTCTATATCCCATCCGTCAATTTGCTCAAATTTTTCCTGCAGATTGCCAATTTCAAATGCCAACTTATTATTTTCAGGATCGGTTTTTAATTCATCTGTTAATTCTTTTATCGCTCTTTGAGTTTCGATTAAGTCCGGAACCGATGCCAATACTTCCTGAATAATTGAAGTCCCTTTCCCAGTAATAATCTCTTGAGGTAAATAGCCTATTGTAATATTTTTATTAAGATTAACTGCCCCTTCGTCGTATGTTTCTTTGCCTAATAATATTTTTAAAAGCGTAGTCTTTCCGGATCCATTTTTCCCTACTAAGCCAATGCGCATTCCGAGCTTGATTGAAGTACTTACGTTGGAAAATAAAGGATCTCCATCATAATATTTTGATAGTCCTTCTAAACTAATCATATCATAGATATTTAAATCAACCTTAGAGCAAGCTGATTATAGCTCTCCAAATATAAAACCTTTTCTATTCTCAACAAGATTTACGGGGACAATTTGGTTAATCAAATCATCATTTGTCAAGGTATGTACTTTTAGATAGTTATCTGTATGTCCAATTAAAGCTCCATCTTTTCTATACTCAAATAAAACTTTTCGCTTTGAATTAATAAAATGATTAGTAAAATCAGTTCGTTTTTGATTTGATAACTGATGAAGAGCCCTACTTCGTTCTTTTTTTATTTCAGATGGTACTTTATCATCCATATTAAACGCATCTGTTTCTAATCTCTCTGAATAAGAAAAAACATGCAAGTATGAAATTTCCAAACTATTTAAATAATCATAAGTCGCAATGAAATCATTTTCTGTTTCCCCTGGAAAGCCAACAATAACATCAACTCCTACGCAGGTATCGCGATTGACTGACTTTATTTTTTTTATTCTATCGTGGTATATTTCTGTATCATATCTCCTTCGCATAAGGCGTAAGATTCTATCTGATCCTGACTGAAGTGGAATATGAAAATGTGGAACAAAATGTTTTGAAGTAAGGCAAAAGTCTATAATTTCATCTGTAATGAGGTTTGGCTCTATCGATGATATTCTGATACGATTAATTCCACTAATTTTATCGAGACTTTTTATCAAATCATGAAAACTTTCATTTTCTTTTTTACCAAAATCACCAACGTTTACTCCTGTTAGAACAACTTCCTTTTTCCCTGATCTAGCAATTTGTTTTGCTACCTTAATTGTATTATCAATTGAGTCACTTCTGCTTTTACCTCTAGCTAATGGGATTGTACAAAAGGAGCATGTATAATCACAACCATCTTGCACCTTTAAGTACGCACGTGTTCTTTCGTCCAAAGAATACGAAGAGTGAAACACTTTACTATTTTTAATTTCTCTGTGTATTTCTGTTCCGTTTTGGCTCAAATCCAACTTGTCTAAATGCTTTAGAATATTAAACTTCTCATTCGTCCCAAGAACTAAATCAACATCGTCTATTGAATTTATTGCACCTGGCTGAAGTTGGGCATAACAACCAATAACAACTATTGATGAATTCTGATTTCTCCGCTTTGCCTGTCGAATAAGTTTTCTTGCTTCTTTATCAGCGTTTTCTGTTACGGAACAAGTATTAATAACATAAATATCAGCGATCTCCTTAAAATTCACTTTTTTAAACCCATGCACAATGAAATCGCGGGAAATTGTTGAAGTTTCTGAATAATTCAACTTACATCCCAGTGTATGAAAAGCTACACGTTTTGAAGGAGTACTCATAATAATGCTACTTTAAACATATTTTGAAATTACTATTTTATATTAGTTTAAAACCATACGGAATACCCAAATACTTACTCAGTAATATTTTAAAACATAAAGTATAATGATTTATTAGCTTAAAATATTTTATAGAATTAACTGATTTTATTAATAATTTACACAGTGTTGACCGTGTGTTATTATGAAGCTTGATAAAATAGATTTAAAAATATTACATATCTTACAAAAATCAGGAAGAGAACCAGCAAGCAATATTGCAAATAAAATTAATGTTTCAGTTCCAACGATCACAGAAAGAATTCGCAAAATGCAAGATGGCGGAGTTATCATAGGGTTCCAAGCAATACTGGATCCATCCGCTATTGGATTGGACGTGGCTGCAATCATAACAATAATTTCTGGCTCCTCTCAGTATTATAAAAAAGTTACATTAGCCGCTAAAAAGATGTCCGAGATTGTGCAGTGTTTTAGCACAACAGGAAATGGCTCACACACATTACTAGTAAATACCAAAAATTCAAATACTCTAGAGGAACTTTTGAGAACGATTCAGAGTTGGCCTGGCGTAACTCGAACTGAAACCCAAATAATACTCTCATCATATAAATATGGATCAACAATCCCAATAACAAGTAATGATTAATAAATAATAAAGGATTGCTAATGAAAAGAATTCTAGCAGAGTACATTTGGATGGACGGTCACGAACCAACACAAAAACTGCGATCAAAAACCAAAGTATTAGACAACGTTGTTTCAGGTTTGCAAGATCTGCCTTCTTGGGGATTTGATGGATCTAGTACAAATCAGGCAGTGGGATCTGATAGTGACTGTATGCTAAAGCCAGTATATAAAATCCCAGATCCAGTACGAGGAGGCAGTAATTTACTAGTTATGTGTGAGGTTATGAATCCAGATGGTACACCACATATTTCAAATACGAGATCTCACTTAGCATATATTAGCAAAAAATTTTCTGATAAAGAAGCATGGTTTGGAATTGAACAGGAGTATACCTTATTCGAGGGGCGAAACCCTCTAGGATGGCCTGAAGGAGGATATCCTGCGCCGCAAGGACCCTTCTATTGTGGTGTTGGAGCAGATGAAGTTTTCGGGCGAGATATTGTGGAAGAGCATCTCGAACTATGCCTTAATGCAGGATTGCAGATATCAGGAATCAACGCTGAAGTAATGCCTGGACAATGGGAATACCAGATAGGTCCACTTGGCCCATTAGAATCTGCAGATCAAATCTGGTTATCTAGATGGATACTATATAGAATTTCTGAAGATTATGGTATTAGTGCAACGCTACATCCTAAACCTGTAAAAGGCGATTGGAATGGTGCAGGCGCACATACAAATTATAGCACTAAAGGAATGCGTGCGAATGGAGGACTTAAAGAAATAGAAGATGCCTGCAAAAAATTAGAAAAAAACCACGATAAACATATCGCTGTATATGGGGCACATAATGAAGAGCGATTAACTGGGCTTCATGAAACTTGTAGTATTAATGAATTTCGGTATGGTGTTAGTGACCGTGGAGCATCGATTCGAATTCCAATGCAAACATCTAATAATGGATATGGTTATTTAGAGGACCGCAGACCTGCCGCAAATATGGACCCCTACAAGGTGTGTGCAATTATCATAGAAACTACATGTAATTAAAATATTTTCGTTTTAACATATAATTTTGATTAATAATATCAGTTACTGATTAAATAACTTACAAAATAGGAAACCAAATAGATGAAGAAGTCTTTTATTGAAAAAATCGATGATATAATTGAAGAAAATCACTTATTAAATCATTCATTCTACCAAGCCTGGAATAGTGGTGCTCTATCGAATGATACTATCAAAGAGTATTCAGCACAATACTTTCACCACGTTTCCTCCTTCCCAAGATATTTATCAGCAATACACTCTAATTGCGATGATATTAAAACAAGGCAGATTTTGCTTGAAAATTTAGTTGATGAAGAAAAAGGCGATGAAAACCACCCTGAACTTTGGATGCGTTTTGCAGAAGGCATGGGAAATAGTCGCGATCAGGTAAAAAACAAAACCCTATTGAAAGAAAGCACTGATTTGGTTGAAACTTTTCAATCACTTTCTAGGTCAAAAAAATATCATATTGGGCTAGCAGCTCTTTATTGTTACGAATCAATGCAACCTGAAATTGCAGAAACTAAAAAAGAAGGATTAAAAAGCCATTATGGAATCACAGATGAAAACACACTGAAGTTTTTCACTGTCCACATACACGCAGACAAATGGCATAGACAGGTTGTCAGAGGGTTAATTGAAGAATTAAGTAATTCAGATAAGAAACAAAATGAGATACTTGAAGCAATTAATAGCTCCTTAAACGTTTTGAACAACTTTCTTACCGGAATGGAAAAAACTATTGTTAATTAAATGAAATATAAGGTAATAAAAAAGGGCAGGTAACTGCCCTTTTTTATTTAATTTAGTGTCTTCTTTCCCTACCAGTCCTTCGATTCTCTTTTCTTTGATATCCGCTTCTTTGATCTAC
>MDTB01211433.1_pt1 | contig 10065 bp, 6 predicted proteins | sample 811161 | NCBI WGS metagenome assembly MDTB01 (sample SAMN05326650, study PRJNA326480) | marine metagenome | isolation source: seawater | place: Mediterranean Sea | collected 2009
AGTGATATGCAGTAGACCATCTACACCACCTAGATCAACAAAGGCACCGTAATCAGTAAGGTTCTTAATAATACCTTTTAATGAAACGCCTTCTTCAATGTTGGCCAGCAATTCTTCACGCTCGGCAGAGTTGGCACTCTCCATTACCGCTCGGCGGCTAACAACAACATTATTGCGCTTAACATCTAGTTTGATGACTTTAAATTCTAATTCTGTATTTTCGAGATGAGTAATCTCGCGAAGTGGTCTAACGTCAACCAATGATCCCGGCAAAAATGCGCGTAACCCACGGACATCAACGGTGAATCCACCTTTAACTTTGCCACTGATCATACCAGTAACAATTTCATCTTTATTATGTGCAGCTTCAAGCTCAATCCAAGATTCCGCTCTGCGTGCTTTTTCACGAGAAAGACGAGTAGCACCGAAACCATCTTCAACTGCCTCGAGAGATACCTGTACCTCATCGCCGACGTTAGCTTCTAACTCACCTTTGTCATTGTAAAATTGCTCTGCTGGGATAACACCTTCAGATTTTAAGCCTGCGTGAACTGTAACCCAATCTTTATCAACATCAATAATTACGCCAGTGATAATAGCGCCTGGATTCATTTCTACGGTTTTTAGACTTTGTTCAAATAGTTCTTGAAAATTTTCGCTCATGGATTTTTCCTGAGTATTGACAGAGTTTCGGCAGAGGTATATCTGCGCCGATCTCTTTTTTCCACATGGCCAGTTTATGTGGGTCAGTTAAAGTTAAGTGCTTAGCAATAATAGCTGGCGATTGCTAATACACCGGTTATGTGGGTAGCTAGGCTATCCCGCGAAGAATGGCTAAATTTTGCAGCCTATCCACCGCTTCTTGTATCGATAAGTCCGAAGTGTCAATCTCAACTGCATCATCAGCAATTGCTAAGGGTGACGCTTTTCTATTCATATCTCGTTCGTCTCTGGAGCGGACTAACTCCTTGAGGGCGCGAAGACTAACATTTTCACCCTGTTCTAGCAACTGTTTACAGCGGCGGTTTGCACGCTCTTCAATACTAGCCGTTAAGAAAATTTTAAGATGAGCGCTCGGAAAAACTTTTGTACCCATATCTCGGCCATCGGCAACAAGACCTGGCTTTTTCGCAAACTCTTGCTGACGGAGCAATAACGCGGCCCTAACATCAGAGTTTTCAGCTACTTTTGAGGCCAGTGCACCTGTTTTTTCGGTGCGCAACTCATTGGTTACATCCTCACCTTCTAGTAATACCCTATTATGTCCATTGGGTAGGGCTTCAAAATGAACATCCATGTTTTTTGCTAAATGAGTAAGATCGCTACTGGGTCCAACTTTTATCCCATGACGCACAGCAACAAGGCCCAACAGACGATATAGGGCACCACTATCAAGGTAATGAAATCCCAGTTGCTTGGCTAAGATGCGGCTCACAGTGCCCTTTCCGGCACCACTTGGCCCATCGACTGTAATAATTTTTACCATTTAGCTCTCAAATACTTGTTGTTAGCAGAATTACTATGCCAATTTAATATTGATTCCTACCTGTCTTGCTAATGAAATAAAATTAGGAAAGGAAGTGGCTACATTATTAGCCTCTTTTATAGTAATTGGACCGCTAGCTCGCAGTCCGGCAATACTAAATGCCATAGCAATTCGGTGATCATCGAAACTCTCAACTTCACCTGCACCAATATCACCACCTTGGATTCGAATTCCATCATCAGTTGCCACCGCGTCAATCCCTAGTGTTACAAGACCATCAGCCATACTTTGAATACGATCACTCTCTTTAACTCGAAGCTCTTCAGCACCCGTAAGAATAGTAGTACCCTCTGCACACGCCGCCGCCACAAATAATACTGGAAACTCATCAATAGCCAAGGGAACTTGATCTTCAGGAATTGCGATGCCTTTTAGGGGTGCATAACGAACACGTATATCGGCTACCGGCTCATCACCAACTTGGGCTGGATTAAATAATTCAATGTTAGCACCCATTTGACGCAGAATATTAATAACGCCAATACGGGTTGGGTTCACACCCACATGGCGCAATGTAATATCTGACCCGGGAACAATAGCCGCAGCTACCAAAAAAAATGCCGAGGATGAAATATCTGAAGGTACATTTATTCGAGTAGCCGTTAATCGACCACCACCGCTTAGGGATGCCGTGTCATTATCGCTATTCACTCGATAGCTAAAACCACGCAACATACGCTCGGTATGATCTCTTGTTGGCGCTGGTTCTAGGGTTGTAGTCTCACCCTCAGCGTATAAACCCGCTAGAAGTACGCAAGACTTAACCTGTGCGCTAGCCATAGGCATTGTGTAATTTATACCTTTGAGCTTCTGACCGCCCTTAATACGCAACGGTGGCGTTCCATCTTTTTCAGTTTCAATAACTGCACCCATTTCTCGAAGTGGTGTTGCTACTCGGCCCATAGGTCTTCCTGACAATGATGAATCACCTTGAAGCTCAACGTCAAATGCTTGGCCTGCTAATAAACCACTTAATAGACGAATAGAAGTGCCAGAATTACCAAGATACAGAGGTTTTTTGGGCGCTTTAAGGCCATGAAGACCAACTCCACGAATGACTAGACGACCTTCATTGGGTCCCTCAATATCAACGCCCATATCGCGAAAAGCTTGTAGTGTAGCTAAACTGTCCTCACCCTCAAGAAAACCCGTTACCTCGGTCATACCATCAGCTAAAGAACCTAGCATTATCGATCGGTGAGACATCGATTTGTCGCCTGGGACACGAAGATCACCCCGAGCATTACCTCCGGGTGACACAATATAATTTATTACTTTTTCATTCATAGGGCTTTGTAATCCAGTATCCAGTTTATTACTTTCAAGCATACTTCCATAATGATTTCGCACATCGCGAGACCGAGTAAAGAGATCTGTGAGATATTGTTGATCTTCATTCTCAATTGAGGCGCGCATCAAGGATAGATTATTCATCATTTTATCCATGACCTGAATAACAGCATCTTTATTGGCTATAGCAATATCTCGCCACATAATTGGATCGCTAGCGGCAATTCGCGTGAAATCTCTAAAACCACCTGCGGCATAGCGAAAAATATCTGTTTTTTTACTCATTCCAGCTAATGTATCGACCAGAGCATAGGCAAGAAAATGTGGCAAATGACTGGTTGCTGCCAAAATTTGATCATGTTCTTTAACAGACATAGATGACACTAAGGCACCAACCGATTGCCAAAGTTTAGTCGTGCGTTCAATATGGCTATCTAGGGTTGTTTCAATCGGGGTTAAAATCACCCTATGATCGACAAATAAGTCTGGATTTGCAGCGGTTACCCCACTTCTCTCTGAGCCCGCAATAGGATGACCAGGCACCAATTGTGCGGGCACGGAACCAAAAAGCTCCTTAGCTGAATTTACTACAGATTCTTTAACACTAGCCACGTCTGTAATTGTGACCCCAGGGGATAATAATGAAACACATTCTTGCAAAACCTTAGGAACGCTAAGGGTCGGAACACCGATAACAACAATATCTCCCTCACTCAACTCACCTGCAATTTGCTCTAAATTATCTGCACAGTGATCAACAATTCCATTATTTAGGGCAATCTCAAGGGTAGACTGTCGTCTTGAAATTCCAATAACCTCTTTGGCCAAACCTTTGTTTCGTGCAGATGCAGCAAGGCTTGAGCCTATTAAGCCCAACCCGATCACTACTAAACGATTTACTACATTTGCAGGTTTTTTCTTTGCCATGGAATTACCAGAAATTCTTACTGTGATTAAAAACTACACTTTATTCAAAGAACAGCACAGGGGTATGAGCCCAAAACCTTGAGCTCAACGACTTGGGAGTTTAGCTCCTCAAGTACGTTAGCCACCGCCGGGTCATCAATATGCCCCTCAAGATCAATAAAGAACACATAGGTCCACTTACTACTGCGTGATGGTCTTGACTCAAGACGTGTCATGTCTACGTTGTGGCGCTGAAAGGGTTCTAATAAATCGTGCAGAGCACCTGGCTTATTTCGAACAGAAACTACCAGTGATGTTCTATCTATTCCGCTTTTGGGAACTTCCTCGCGCCCAATAATCAAAAATCTTGTGGAATTATCAGGGTTATCTTCAATTTTCTGATGAAGCTTCTCCAGACTGTAAAGTTCACACGCCATATCGCCCGCTATAGCCGCAGAATTCCACTCACCTTGAACACGCTTAGCGGCTTCCGCATTACTGCTAACCGCCACTCTTTCAATAGCTGGAAAATTAGAATTTAACCACTGCCTACACTGCGCAAGAGACTGGGCATGGGAGTAAACTCTAGAAATATTATTTTTATCTGTATTAGTACCCACCATAAAATGCTGATGAATTCGCAATTCAACTTCACCACAAATTTTTAGGGATGAATCCATAAAGCTATCAAGAGTATGACTAATCACGCCTTCGGTGGAATTTTCAACGGGAACTACACCGTAATGACAAGAACCTGAAAGCACCTCACGAAATACTTCATCAATAGCAGATTGTGGGACACTGACAGCAGAGTCACCAAAATGTTTCAATGCTGCTTCTTGAGTAAATGTGCCTTCAGGACCTAAATAAGCTACTTTTACCGGCTGTTCTAAGGCAAGACAGGCAGACATTATTTGACGAAATAGACGCGCCATATCCTCATTGCCAAGAGGTCCTTGGTTTTTTTTCATTACCCGCCGTAACACCTGAGCTTCTCGCTCTGGCTTATAGTACGCTTGCTCACCTTGATTTTCTTTGACCTCAGCAACTTGCTGAGCACAGCGAGCACGCTCACTAATACTGTCGATCAGTAGTGAATCAATCTCGTCAATCTTCTTTCTTAATGACTCTAAAGTATGCTTCTTAGCCATCATCTTACCTTCTATTAATCTTCTTCTGGTTCTAGCTGGTCTTCTTCATCTGGCTCGGCAATTCTTGCCAAACTTACCAACTTTTCATTTTCCTTAAGGCGGATAACCCTGACGCCCTGTGTATTTCGCCCTACTATAGATACCTCATCTCCGCGGGTACGCACCATGGTTCCCTGATCGGAAATTAACATAATTTCATCGCCATCAAACAGCTGTGTGACACCGACAAGAGGGCCATTTCTGTCGCTTGCTTGAATAGCGATCATACCCTTACCACCACGACCCTTAGTTGGGAACTCACTAATATGGGTGCGCTTACCGTAGCCATTTTCACATACGGTTAGCAATAATCCCTCTTTCTCAGGTATTACCATCGAAATAACTGCATGATTTCCTGGTAATCGCATACCTCTAACGCCTTTAGATACTCGGCCCATAGCGCGAACGTCAGTTTCTGAGAAGCGAACAGCCTTACCTTCAGAGCTAAACAACATAATATCTTTACTACCATCAATAATGGCAGTGCCCACCAAATGATCGCCCTCCACTAAATCCACAGCGCGTAAACCTACGCTCCGCGGTCTTGAATATTGATCAAGTGAGGTTTTCTTAACCGTGCCATTAGCCGTCGCCATAATTACATACTGATCGGCACTGTATTCTTCTACTGGTAAGATAGAACTGATCCGCTCACCTTCGTCTAGCGGCAAGAGATTAACCATAGGTCGCCCTCTTGAGTTTCTGCCCGCTACCGGTATTTGATAGACCTTGAGCCAATAAACCTTACCAAGATTAGTAAAACATAGAATTGTTGCATGGGTACTGGCAATTAATAGATGCTCGACAAAATCTTCGTCTTTAACCGCTGTAGCTGACTTACCCATTCCGCCACGGCGCTGAGCTTGATAGTCAGTCAATGGCTGGGTTTTAGCATAACCACCATGAGAAATAGTAACTACTCGATCTTCTTCTGTGATCAAATCTTCAACTGTAAGATCATGTTGCGATTCAATAATTTCGGTGCGACGTTCATCGCCAAATTGTTCTAGCACCGCTTCAAGCTCTTCACGAATAACCAACATTAAGCGTGAGATATTGCCTAATATATCTTGGTAATCAGCTATTTCTTCTAACTTGATGGTAAATTCTTCAATGATCTTATCCTGCTCCATGCCTGTAAGGCGGTGCAGTCTTAATTCAAGAATATCTTTGGCCTGTTCTGGACTAAGGAAATACTTACCCTTTCTTAATCCATACTGATCTTCTAGCCATTCGGGACGACTAGCCTCAGGCCCGGCACGCTCCAACATAGCTACAACATATCCGGGAGCCCAACCCTTACTAACCAATGCTTCGCGAGCATCTGCTGGGGTCGGCGATTTTTTAATTAAGGCAATAATTTCATCGATATTAGCCAGAGCAATGGCAAAACCTTCTAGGGTATGGGCTCTTTCTCTGGCTTTTTTCAATAAATAAATTGTTCGACGGGTTACCACTTCTCGACGATGACGAACAAAAGCTTCTAGCATGTCCTTTAAGTTAAGAATCTTTGGCTGACCATCCACAAGGGCAACCATATTGATGCCAAATACTGACTGCAACTGAGTCTGAGCATAGAGATTATTGAGCACAACTTCACCCATTTCACCCCGCTTCAACTCAATAACAACTCTAAGGCCATCTTTATCTGATTCGTCTCTAAGCTCAGAAATACCTTCAATTTTCTTTTCTTTAACCAGCTCAGCAATACGCTCTATTAAACGCGACTTATTTAACTGATAAGGAATTTCAGTAATAATAATTGTCTCGCGCTTGGTCTTTTCATCCACCTCAATATCAGCTTTAGCTCGCTGATAAATTCGCCCCCTACCGGTTCGATAAGCCTGAATAATGCCAGCTTTACCATTAATAATTGCCCCAGTTGGGAAATCAGGACCCGGAATATATTCCATTAATTCATCAATGGTAATAGCTTGATTTTCAATGACTGCCAGACAACCTTTGACCACCTCAGTTAGATTGTGAGGCGGTATATTAGTTGCCATACCCACCGCAATACCGGATGAACCATTAACTAAAAGGTTGGGAATTCGTGTAGGCAAAACATGGGGAATGGATTCTGTCTCGTCATAATTTGGAACAAAATCAACCGTATCTTTTTCCAAGTCTTCAAGCAGCGCATGGGCCAGCTTGGTCATACGGATTTCGGTATACCGCATTGCTGCCGCAGAATCACCATCGATAGAACCAAAGTTACCCTGACCATCGACCAACATATAGCGCAGTGAAAATGGCTGCGCCATACGAACAATAGTTTCGTAAACCGCAGAGTCTCCGTGGGGATGGTACTTACCAATAACATCACCCACCACACGAGCAGATTTCTTATAGGCTTTATTCCAATCGTTATTGAGTTCGCTCATCGCAAAAAGGACGCGACGATGAACCGGCTTTAGACCATCGCGCACATCAGGCAATGCCCGACCCACAATAACACTCATAGCATAATCAAGATAAGATTTTTTTAACTCATCTTCGATATTTACCGGAAGGATTTCCTTCGCTGGATCAACCATAATTTATCTCTAAATTTTGTATTTTATTTTACTGTTGCAATGCCATTTTGCGGCACAGAAGGATCAGCATATAAAAGATTTGATCTCCCCCCTCCAGCAACAGGATTTAAGCTGATTATTCTACCATAGAAACCAGGGTATAACCCATTAATATTGCCGTCTAATTTAGCTTTAGTATCAAACAGCAAATAATCAAAATATTTAGCCTTTAAAAGTGTAATTTTTTACTAAAACTATCTCAAATTTCAACCAAAAATGGGTATACTATTTTAATTAACCAAGGAAAAACTATGCCGCCCATTTCAATAGACCTTATCCTTCATTGCCAATTGGTGCTTCCCATCGTTCCCAATAACCAAATTCTTCAACATCATAGCGTAGCTATTGATGGCGGTCGTATTATTGAAGTGCTGCCCACATGGGAGGCTAAACAGAAATATAACAGCACAGAAACTCAAGAGCTGAGTCAGCATATATTAATGCCGGGGCTGGTAAATACTCATTGCTACACCAGCTCCAGACTGGTGCGCGGCATTGATAATTCGATGCAAGAAAAACAAGGGATAGAAACAGAAGCAAAAGACGCTGAAAATATATATTCCGATACTAAATTTGTGACCGATAGCATCAATATAGCTATTGCTGAAATGATTAAAACCGGAACAACCTGCTTTGCCGAAATGGGAAGCGCTGGCGAGTTGTCCGTTGAAGCCGCCTGCAAAGCGGGCATTCGCAATCAAACAAACTTTACTCTTCAGGAAAAAACATCTGCATACGGCAAAAATGCCGAGGATTATCTCCATCGTGGTCTAAAATTACGTGACAACTACTCTAACCACCCCCTTATCAAAGTTGCCTGCGGAATTTATGATATTGCCGACCTAGAGGACAAAACACTTGAGCGACTGGCGGCCTATGCCAACGAGCTAGACTTGCCGATTCAAGCTCTGTGCAATGAATCTTTAGCCTCAATTGAAGCCTGTTATAAAAAAACCGGCTGTCGCCCACTTCAGCGCCTTAATAGTCAGGGCTTATTGTTACCAGATACTCAATTAGTTGGAATGAATCACCTCAATTCCGATGACCTCAGCCTCTTAGCCAGTACTAACAACCCTGTAGTGATATGCCCAGAGGAAACTTCAAGCCTATCGAGCAATGTCGGCTGGTTAGACTCCCTAGTACAAGCCAACATAAATCTTAGCCTTGGCGCATCTGGATCTGCTACCAACAAAAATCTAAACCTTATGGCCAGTGTTAAAACTGCAGCTATCGCAATACAGCAAATTCAATGCTGTTCTCAATCGGATGCGGCCCATCAAGCATTGCGCATGGCAACCATTAATGGTGCGAAAACACTGGGTTGGAATAGTCAAATTGGCAGTATCGAACATGGAAAATATGCAGATTTAATTGCTGTAGAAATTGATTCTATTCACCATCAACCCCTGTATAATCCCGCCGCACAATTAGTTTACAGCTGCACTAGTAGCTCCATCACTCATAACTGGGTAGCGGGACAGCCACTACTTAATGCGGGAACTTTATGTACACTAGACGAACAAAAACTAATCCAATCGGCTAAAGATTGGGGTAAAAAGCTTATTAACTAGATGGCAACAGCTCACTTAAAGCAGGTAATTCAAAACTAGCATGGCAAATACACAAAATGTTGACCCCAATGAAATCCGCAAATTTGAAGAACTTGCCAGCCGCTGGTGGGACAAAAACAGTGAATTTAAACCGCTCCATGACATCAACCCATTGCGCGCAAATTGGATTGATAATTTAGCGCCTGTAGCCGAAAAAAAGGTGCTTGATGTGGGCTGTGGTGGAGGAATTTTAGCGGAAGCCCTGGCTCAGCGAGGTGCACAGGTAACTGGAATTGATATGGGTGATGCGCCACTAGGTGTAGCCAAACTTCACCAACTGGAATCCGGCCTATCCATAGACTACCAAAAGTCTACGGCCGAAGATTTTGCCAAAACCCATGAAAATAGCTTTGATACAGTTACCTGCCTAGAAATGCTAGAGCATGTTCCCGACCCCAGCTCAGTGGTGCGCGCCTGTGCCAAAATGGTAAAGCCAGGTGGTCATGTGTTTTTTTCTACCATTAATCGAAACCCTAAGGCATTTTTATTTGCCATTATTGGTGCAGAATATGTCCTGCGACTGCTCCCTCGCGGCACCCATGAATATGCAAAATTTATACGGCCTTCAGAACTTGCCAATTGGTCTAGAGAAGCCGAATTACAGGTCAATCAAATGACTGGCTTACTGTTTAATCCGCTGACCAAAAAATACAAGCTGAGTGATTCAGATATGGATGTAAACTATATGATCAGCACACAAAAATGCTAGATTTTAAAGCACTCTTATTTGATCTTGACGGGACTCTCTTAGATACAGCCCCAGATTTTATTACTGCAATCAATGCACAGCTCAAAAGGCACGGGCATAACCCATTAATAGGTGATGTGGTCCGCACCTCTGTTACCCATGGGTCTATTGGCATTATTGAGAATGTTTACAACATCAAACAGGATCATCCAGAATTCGAACTCCTCAAAGAAGAATTCTTAGAACTCTATCTTAGTAA
>MDTB01235211.1_pt1 | contig 10065 bp, 15 predicted proteins | sample 811161 | NCBI WGS metagenome assembly MDTB01 (sample SAMN05326650, study PRJNA326480) | marine metagenome | isolation source: seawater | place: Mediterranean Sea | collected 2009
CACCACCAGCGGCACCAGCGGCGGCTCCAGTTACTCCAGCACCAGAAGCAACACCTGCTCCAGTAGCAGAAACTGCTCCGGCGGCTCCAGCAACTGATCCAGCACCGTCAGGTAAAGCTGAAGACATTTTATCAATGATTAGAGCACGTCAATCATAAAATAAACAAGATTATGTAGGGGAGAAATCCCCTACTAGCTTAAACAAGGAGAAACTATGGCTAGATCATTTGATGTTAGTAAGTTCCGCAAGGACCTAACAAAAAGTATAACAGGTATGAGTAGTGGCTTTAACGATCCTACAGATTGGATCAGCACAGGCTCATATGCACTTAACTATCTTATTAGTGGAGACTTCCATAAAGGTGTTCCGCTAGGTAAGGTGACAGTTTTTGCAGGTGAATCAGGAGCAGGTAAAAGTTACTTTTGTTCCGGTAACATTGTAAAACACGCACAAGATCAAGGTATCTTTGTAGTATTAATTGACTCAGAGAATGCACTTGACGAAACATGGCTACAAGCATTAGACGTTGACACAAGTGAAGATAAACTTCTTAAACTTAATATGTCAATGATTGATGATGTTGCTAAAACAGTATCAACGTTTATGACAGACTACAAAGCAATGAACGAAGAAGATCGTCCTAAAGTGTTGTTTGTAGTAGACTCATTAGGTATGTTGCTTACACCCACTGACATGGATCAGTTCCAAAAAGGTGATATGAAAGGCGACATGGGTCGTAAACCTAAACAATTAACAGCATTAGTTCGTAACACAGTTAATATGATTGGTAGTTACAATGTAGGACTAGTATGTACTAACCACACTTATGCATCACAAGATATGTTTGATCCAGATGACAAGATCAGTGGTGGACAAGGTTTTATCTATGCATCAAGTATTGTTGTTGCAATGAAAAAGATGAAACTTAAAGAAGACGAAGCTGGCAATAAGATATCGGAAGTAATGGGTATTAGAGCTGGTTGTAAGGTAATGAAAACTAGATACGCAAAACCTTTTGAAGGCGTACAAGTTAAAATTCCATATGAAACTGGAATGAATCCTTACAGTGGTCTTATTGAACTCTTTGAGAAAAAAGGCTTGTTAGAGAAGCAAGGTAATAGACTAAAGTATGTTGATCTTAAAGGCGAAGAACATCTTGATTATCGTAAGGCATGGATGGATCCTGACAAAATGAATATGATTATGTCAGAATACAATGAGAAACTTGCGCCTATGGTAAATACCCAGGACGAGGAGCCGGTAAAAGAGGCAACTGAAGTTGAACTAATTGAGGAGTAGTAATTATGGATAGCAGTTTAGTTGTGGATATGTGGAATACTTTTAAAGATAGCATAGATAAGAAGACTATCGATACAGTTGCAGAAACTTATGTAGATACATGTGCAGATTATGGAGCAGATGATCAAACATTTAGAGATGCACTAGGAAGTTGCGATATTCTAGATCAAGCAATTAATTATTATCTAGATCTTGACGAAGAAGATCCAGATGAAGAAGATGATTGGGAAGATTAAATGGGATATTACTCTGAAGTAGCTAGAGACATAAACAAAATACCCACAGCAATTAAGTTTTTTGAAGATGAACTTATTGAAGCCCGAAGTGAAGTAAAACTAAAGGGTAATGTTGAACGTGCCGCGGCAGAAATGCCCGGCATTGTTGAACATAGATTTAATCAACTACAAGAAATTGAAGCTATTCTAAATTACTTAAATATTGAGCTACGCAGGTTGCGTAGTTCATTTTTCAAAAAATATCTTGAAAATTATCAACGAGCTTTGTCAAGCAGAGACGTTGAAAAATATGTTGACGGCGAAGCAGACGTTGTTGACTATGAAAAGATTATTAATGAGTTTGCACTACTACGTAACAAATGGTTAGGCTTATTAAAGGGTCTTGATCAAAAACAATGGCAAATTACAAACGTTGTTAAATTAAGAGTTGCGGGTATGGAAGATGCCAGCTTATAAATTCCAGATACCAGCTAGATCAAAAGCACTACGCGGACAATTATTTGGTAACTTATACAGTAACTACGATACAATTACTATTGAAAGACCAGAAGAAATAGAACTAGATAGGTATCTAGCATTTAGTCATCCGTTTGATGATTGGATCTTTGAAACTATTAGTAGAGATAGACGTATAAACTTTTTTCATTTAGATAACGGATATATAGGAAATCATAAACATAAAACTCCTGAGTATTATAGAATAAGTTATAACAGTTTACAAAATACAAAAGTACGGCCAGTAAGCAAAAGCAGAATACAACATCTTGAAATGGACGATAAGCTATGGCAAGATTGGAACCAAGAAGGAGAATATAACCTTTTAGTAATGCCAAACAATAGTAACATATTCAAATACTTAGGAGAAGATTATGATACATGGAGAAGAGATACTGTATGTCATTATGATAGTCTACCTGAAAAACTGATAATTAGAGAAAAAGAAGGTAAACGTAGACAACGATTTGAATCTATTTTGCCACTCATGACGAATGCAAAGAAAGTTATTACGTATCATAGCATGGCAGTTGTAGAAGCATTATGTCTAGGTAAACCAATTGAAGTATTAGGTCAAAGTGCAGTACAGCATTGGCAAGGACAGTTTGGTTTTGATAGAAACGCAATGCTTGAACATATTGCACATAGCCAATTTAAAAGAGATGACTTTGCAAGCGGACTTGCATGGGATATAACATTTAAGTATCAGGTAGAAAATTATGTATAGCGAAATCGATGGTTGGCGATCAATAAAAAATGATATTTGTTTAAAAAGTGCAAAAAAACAAGGTGCTGGCGATATAAACAATTATCAAAATATAGAACTAATGACAGCAATGAGTTATTGTGCTAAATGGCGTGTAGCAGTTGATGTAGGTGCTCATGTAGGAATAACAGCATACCAACTTTCAAAGAGTTTTGAACATGTACATGCATTTGAAATTCATCCTAAGATTTATGAATGTATGACTTATAATTTAGATCAACGTGACGTTAGTAATGTCACAACTTATCCTGTAGGTCTCGGTGCTAGAGAAGAATCTGTGTCAATTAAAACTACTAACAAAAGTTTTAGTACACATGTACACCCTAGTCAACGAGAAGGTGATATTCCTGTAAAGCCTTTAGATTTTTTTAATTTAGAAAATGTAGATTTTATTAAAATAGATGCAGAAGGGTATGAACCTTTTGTTGCACAAGGCGGATACAAAACTATTGAACGTTGCAAGCCAATTATTTTGTATGAATGTAAAGATCATCCACAGCGTTATGGCTTTCATGCCGACAGTATAAGAAGTATACTTGCTCCACTTGGTTATAGAATGATTAGAAAAATAGGTAGAGGCGAAAAGAATGCCATTATCGGATATAGACCAGGGATAGCAATTGATGTTTAGATTACCAGCATTACAAGGAGAGTGTTCTCCTGCACATCAACAAGATGTAATTTATTTTAGTTGTGATTATGATTATTTTTATAAGCACGGATATGCACTTACTAAAAGTATCTTTGGTACTATAGGTTGGATACACGTACACGTACATATTATTAATGAGGGTAATATTGATCATAAAGTATTAAGAGAATTTACCCAACAACACAAATTTACATATACCTGGGAAGATGTTAACAATGATTTTTATGTTAATCTACGCAAAGACAAACATAGAATGCGTGAAGGTATGAGTATATTTAAAACTGCTGATATGGATTATATTGCTAGACGCACATATCTAGCCAGTGTGAGATTTATGCGTCTTAATCAATTATTTAAAAATGCAGATACACATATATTACAAATTGATTGTGATAGTGTATTACGCAACGGATTTCATCAATCTAAGTTTAGAGACCTTACAAAATATGTAGGTGTTATGCCAAAACCTAAAGACCCCGCAGTTTTTATTGCAAGTGCATTAACATTAGGTTTAGGACCAAACGGTATGCAATTCAGAGATTTGTTTGCTATTAGACTTATAGAAGGTTTTGAAAAAGGTTGTTATTGGTATATTGATCAAGATGTTTTAAAAAATGTTATACGTGAATGGAAAGTTGATTTTAACTTACCGTATATAGAGATTCCGTATAAATGGAATGCTTGGGGTATTAAAAAAGATGATATCTTTAGTACAGGCAAAGGAAATAAAAAAAATGATGTAAAGTATAAGGCCGCACAATTAAAATGGTTGCCTGATGATTTATATCTACAAACTGTAGACGAAATAGCTAGAATAAATGGAAACAAATAAAGGTTACATAATTTACCTACCAACTTATCCTAATAGTGTAAGTATGGCTAGTCGTGCATTAGAAACAGGAACTAAACACGGCTGGAATCTAGAATTATATGAAGGTATAAACGGCATGAAACAGGGCCTTGCCGATTGTAATTTAAAAGTATATAATCATAAAAAGGCAAAACGATTGCTTGATCGCCCAGGTACACAAGGTTGCTTTCTAAGCCAATATCTATTGTGGCAAAAATGCCACGAAACGAATACCCCTATATGTATATTCGAACATGATGTTGTTTTTAATAAACCAATAGGCGAATATGAAGAGTGTGATGTATATAAGTTTGAAGGATTTAAAAAAGCAAAACCTATACCACCAGGCAATTGGTATGAAGGTGCTAGGGCTTATCGTATTACACCATACGGAGCAAAAAAGATATTGAATTGGGTACATGCTAACGGAGCAATGCCTGCAGACTGGATGCTATGTGACGGAATCGTGGATATGCGTTTCGATAAGTATAATAAAGTTACATTCAAAACAGATGTAAGTTTTACAAAGGATTTATCATGAAGAGAATGATTTATCAGGTAGCAGTTGGTGCACAAAGCAACTTATACGAACATTGTATACAAAGTGTTGCAAATTATTGTAACAAATACAATATGAAACATATTGTACAACGTGAACCTATACTTAAGATCAGACCAGACATGGCTGTTACAGGACGTAGCAAAGAAGCAGTTGAACGTCTTGGTTACATGCCTATATATGAAAAAGAAAATGCGTTTACATACTTAAATCAGTATGAACAAATTGCAATTATAGATAGCGACATTTATATAAGACCAGATGCACCAAATATTTTTTGGGATCTTACTAAAGAATATGCTTTTGGTGCTGTAGCAGAACGTGAACTACCATGTGCTAAAAAATACAAAAGTAAAATTAAAAAATATTCGAAGTCAGCATTTGAAAATCTTACAGATGTAGATTGGAAATGGAATGCACTAGGTGCTGAATTTTATAACATGGGGATGATGGTTATAAATTGTCAAAAGTTTTTACCTTACTTGAAAGGACAAACAGCAGAACAGTTTATACGCAGACCAGAGTTTAAAGACTTTGTTGACGGCATTGGTTATCGCAAATGGTCAACAGATCAAATGCTATTAAACTATTGGGTAAAGAAAGAAAAAATTCCTACACTTAATATGGACTGGAGATGGAATGGATTATTTAAAGGTATCGACGATGCACAAATACCCAAAGCATATTTTATACATTTTTTCTTAAAAGATCTGTTACCACAAAAAGGTGAGAATGTTGCAGACTTAATGCAGGTGATAAATTGAAACATTTAGTAATGAGAGCATATAGTACTGTAAAGAAGAACTTCCATTACGGTGCACCAGGTTTAGGAGACAGAATACATAGTGTATTACTGTCATACAATTACGGACTTATAGAGAATACTCCAGTAACATTACACCTTACAAAGTATCAATGGAATAGACACAAACCAGAAAGTTGGCCGGAAATATTAAGTTTGTTTCCTAAAAATAGTGTTGCAATAATGCCACACCTTGAGTGTGAGCCGAAAGATAACATTGACTTTGTAGACTATGTAAGACAAAAAGGTTACGAAGCAAACGCACAAATATATGCAGACTATCCACAACGCTTTGAACCAAAAGAAGGAATTGATCTTACAGCATACTTGCGTTATTTTCCACAACTTGATGCAGAGCAACAAAATATTAAACTACCTAAAAAATTTATAACTGTGCAATTTGATAGTACCTCAAAAAAACGTATGATTCGACCAAAGCAACGTCAAGCGATACTTAACAAATACAAAGACTATGAAATAGTTATTGTAGGCGGCGAGTCACAAAATGTACAATTAAGAGATAGTTTGAAACATATTGCATATGCAATGTCAAAGGCAACTTATCATGTTGGTGTTGATAGTGGATTTATGCATATGTCACAAGTTTATTTTGCTCCAGAAAATATTCACATATATACAACAAGCCCTAAAAATCGCTGGAGTCATCATATGCATAGGGCTAAAGATAACGGGATTAAAATAAATGATGGTATCAATTGAAGTATCTGTTGGCGAACTGTTTGACAAGATTACTATATTAAAAATTAAACAAAAGAAACTTACAAATCAAGAGCAGTTAGAAAATGTAAACAAAGAGTTAGAATATTTAGAAAATAAAGCATTTAATAACGATCCGGAAGTAAATGTGTTAGTAGAACAACTTTACGAAATAAACGAAAAACTTTGGGATATAGAAAACGGCAAACGCAAGTGTGAAGCTAATAAAACATTTGGTACAAAGTTTGTACAACTTGCTAGAGATGTGTATATGAAAAATGACGACCGTGCAACAATTAAAAAACTAATTAATGTTATTACAAAGTCAAGTATTGTAGAAGAAAAGGAATATACAAAATACGAATGAAATATTTTACTAGAAAAATGATTGCACACAAAGATCTTAACAGTAACGGTACACTGTTTGGTGGTCGTGTGTTAGATTGGATAGACGAAGAGGCTTACATTTATTGTAGCTGTCAGCTAGACAATGACAGAGTTGTTACAAGAGCAATGAGTAATATCGACTTTCACCATAGTGCAATACGAGGTGATATAATTGAAATAGGAATGGAGACTGTGGAACTAGGAACGACAAGCATAACTATTAAGTGTGATGTTAGGAATAAGCGAACAGAAAAAACTATAACAAGTGTAGATAGAATTGTTTTTGTAAACTTAGGAAAAGATGGTAGACCAGCTCCGCATGGAATAAAAAAATGAAGAAACTTTTTATACATATTCCAAAAAATGCAGGCATGACTATACGTGGTAGTGAATCGTTCTTAGAACATATTGTTCCGGTGCAACGTAAATGGATTGCAAATTTTAAGGATTTTAATCAAACTATGAAAGCATATGGCGAACGTGATGTAAAGGGTGTTGAACATGCTCGTTGGAGAGATATTAGTAGTCATATTACAGATCAACACCAAGCGTTTGCTGTTGTAAGAAATCCTTGGAGTAAAGTTGTTAGTAGATATTTGTTTGCAAAAGAAGCTGTACAAAGAGGCAATATAGATCCTTCATATGCTGACACAAGGTCTTTAGAACATTTTTTACATGAACGTAATAAATGGATTGATAAAAAATATACATGGTATAGAGCTGTAAGAGGTTGGCATCCTCAACTTGATCATGTGGTAGATAATGAAGGTAATGTTCGTTGCGATATACTACGAGTTGAAAATTTAAAACAAGACACAATGGCATATTTTGGTATGACAGAAATGCCAAGGTCAAGAAACGTAACAAGTATCAAAGAAGATTACAGAACATTATACAACAGCAATACTATGCAACGTATCGCTAAATGGTATAAAAAAGATATTGATTATTGGGACTTTGATTTTGATACAGGAGCAAGGAAAAACATATGGGCTGGGAAAACTACAAATTAGTTACATTCGGATGTAGCTTTACATACGGCCATGGACTATCAGATTGTGTTGCGGCTGATGGCTCAAATGGACCTATAGCTAGTGAACAAGCATGGCCCAGTATATTAGGTAAACTTAAAGGAATGAAAGTTGATAATGCATCAGAACCTGGATCAAGTAACTTAACGATCACTAAAGCAATAGTCGATTACCCTAAGTATACAAAAGATACAGTAGTAGTTGTTATGTGGTCAAATAATGATAGAGAAACTATTTACACAGACAGAGGCGAAGAAAAATTACATATGTTACCTGGATTTTTAAATGATTATATGCCGAAAACTTTTTGGCATGATAAAAACAAAGACTATTTTAAAAAAATAGTAACAACATATTACGAAGATTATCATGAAGACTGGAACGCAACTTTAAATCAAACAATAAGGATGAATTATGTACATGCATTCCTTAAAAATAAAGGCATTAAAAGTTTTCAAGTACAATCTAGGCACTATTCAACAGACGAACATTACTTTAAAAAATTTAATTTAAACAATCTTAATTTTAAATATTTTAATTACAAAACACAATTTTTTATAGATGAAGCATTAGATAAACCAAACCCACACCCAGGGCCTAAAAGTCATAAACTTATGGCAATCAACATAAGAGATTGGTTCTTCTCATGAATATAGCAATATGTGTAAGTGGCGTAAACGATAAGAACAGTATTATTGTAGATCAATTACGGTTGAAACTTCCTGGTGTAAACTTTTATTATCATACTTGGACAAATAAAACTAATCTTGTTCCTGAACAGTATCATGATAGATTATTCACTATGCATTATCCTAAATGGCATTATCATCCTATGGAAGTAGTACCTCAATCTAAGCATGCCAAGTATGCACAATATGTAAAATCAAAAGAACTGTTTGACGACTTGTATTTTGGTATAGCACCTATGTTAGCACATGCAGATTTAGTTACTAAGATACCACAGCATCATGATTTAATTATAAGAGTTGATTGGAACACACAAATTGATAGACAAGTTGATTTACATAATTGGTTACGAAAAGCTCATGAAAAAGGACCTGTAGGATTTATGACAAGACCCAATAGAGGACCAAAGTTTGGTTCAGGATTAATAGAAGAAGTTGATAAAAATAATCCTCACGATGACTGGTATGGATTTTTACCTTGTGACTTTTTAATTCATCATCGTAAACATTTCAATCGTGCATTGTTAAGACAACTTGTTAAAGAATGTAAACTTTATCCTAATGAATGGGGATGGTATCAAGTAATGAGTGAATGGACTAATGATATACATACCAGTATGCATGGCTTTGTACAAAAGATGAAATAAGTAATTATAGGAGAACAAATTATGATGTTTGGTAAAAATCCAGGTACAGATGCAACTTGGAAACGAATACCTGAATACAGTGTAGGAGCAGAACTAGGTGTATGGAAGGGTGAAAGTTCTCTTAAGTTTCTAAAACGTGCTAGACATATTCATTTAGTTGATGCATGGGCACCTCAAGTATTTGATGGCTCAAACGAGTTTGGTGGTTATCAAGCATACTTAGAACGCTACTCAAAACTTACTGGCGAAGCAACTACAGAAGGCTTCCAAAGATACTACAACAAAATATACGAAGATGTAAAAACTAAATTCTATGGTAGACCTGTAACTATTCACCGCATGTCAACATCACACTGGTTCGATACATTTCAAGAAAAACTAGATTGGATCTATGTAGATGCTAGTCATTCATATGAAGGTTGCTTACACGACTTAACTAGAGCTGTTGAAAAAATCAAACCTGGTGGTAAACTTTTTGGAGACGACTACGGACCTAAAAAACTTGGTGTAAGAGATGCTGTAGATCAATTTATAAAGAACACAGGATATACTTTAAACAACTTTCATGATGACCAATTTGAGGTACAGCTATGAGTATGGAAAAATTATTTGAAAAGTATGGTTGCGAAAAGATATGGCATAGCTACAGTGAGTTGTATGAGGCTGACTTTGAGCCAATGCGTAATGATCCTATTAATATATTAGAAGTAGGAACATTTAGAGGAGAAAGCATTAATGTATGGTTAGAATACTTTCCTAATGCAACAATATATACGATAGATACATTTGGTAGAGTTGCACCAGAAGACTTGCCTATGTTGCAAGACCCAAGGGTAAGTTATGCTAAACTTGATAGTACTGCACCTGAATGTAACGCACACTTCAAAGCACTAGGACAAAAGTTTGATTTTATTATTGACGATGGATTACACACACC
>MDTB01039248.1_pt1 | contig 10064 bp, 7 predicted proteins | sample 811161 | NCBI WGS metagenome assembly MDTB01 (sample SAMN05326650, study PRJNA326480) | marine metagenome | isolation source: seawater | place: Mediterranean Sea | collected 2009
ACACCATCATACCTAGATAGGTTTGCAGAGCATTCTGCTGGTGCGATGATGTAATAGATTGGAAGAGAAAGATTTATATTACTAAGTGAAACTTCAACTACTTCAGCTCCTAAGTTTTTATATACTTCTATTGCCTCTTCGATAGACTTTTCTACATATGAAGGCATTTCCTTCTCAAAGAATTCCTTGGGAAGTCCTATTTTCTTTCCTTTTATGGGGGTATCTAAATCTTTAACTAGATTAGGCTTTTCTAATTTGAGACTAGTGGAATCTTTTGGGTCATGACCAGACATAGCTTCTAAAATTAATGCAGCATCTTCAGCAGATCTCGCTACAACACCGCCTTGATCTAAGCTAGAAGCAAAAGCAATCATTCCATATCTAGAAACCCTTCCATAAGTTGGCTTTATACCTGTTAAACCGCACAAGGAAGCAGGTTGTCTAATTGATCCTCCGGTATCGGTTGCAGTAGCTATAGGTGCAAGTTCGGCAGAAACGCATGAAGCAGAGCCTCCAGATGAGCCTCCGGGAACATATTCAGTATTCCAAGGGTTTTTGACTGGACCAAAGTAACTTGTCTCATTAGAAGAGCCCATAGCAAATTCATCCATATTAGTTTTACCTAACATCACCATGCCTTCTTTATCTAATTTGTCATAAACGGTAGAAGAGTAGGGTGCTTCAAAGTTAGATAGCATTTTTGAGCCGCATGTAGTCAGCACACCTTTTGTACAAAAAATATCTTTATGAGCAATTGGTAGACCATCAAGAGGTAAATTATTCTTGTTCTTATATCTTTCATCTGCTGCTTTTGCCTGAGAAAGAGCTTGCTCTTCTGTAACAGTAATGAATGAATTAATTTGCTCATCAAAACTTGAGATTCTCTTTAAATAATGTGTTGTTAGCTCAGTTGAAGTGAAATCGCCTTTTTTTAATCCTTCTAGTTGTTCAACGAGAGATAGTTTGTGAAAGTCCATTCTAGTTTTCTCCGTCAATAACTTTAGGCACTAGAAACAAACCAGATTTAACAGAAGGTGCATTTTTCAGTAATTCTTCTCTTAGATTCTCTTCAGTCACCTCATCCTTTCTTGTTGGCTGCGACAAATCTAGAGGATGAGACATCGCATTAACCTCTGAAGTATCAGCTTCATTTAGCTGTTGAAATAGATCTAGAATATCTTCCAGTTCTTTTTTGAGAGAAGATAAAGAGTCTTCACTAACATTTATTCTAGCTAAATAAGCTATTTCTTTTAATTCTTGATCACTTAAGGCCATATACAGAGTTTATTACTATAAAAAAGATGCGTAATGTAGCATATTGTAGCTTGCTCAAAAACAATGCTGTTGCTAGAGTTACAATAATACAGAATCAATGCAATTCTCATAGGAAAATAAATGCTAAAAAGATTACGAGGTATTTTCTCAAATGACCTGTCCATAGACTTAGGTACAGCAAATACCCTCGTTTATGTAAAAGAAAGGGGAATAATTTTAGATGAGCCATCTGTTGTTGCGATAAGGAATAATCAAGGACAAAGAACTGTAGTTGCTGTGGGGGCCGAAGCTAAGAAGATGTTAGGAAGAACACCTGGCAATATAACTGCTATTAGACCCTTGAAAGATGGAGTAATAGCTGATTTTCAAGTTACAGAAGAGATGCTTAAACATTTTGTTCAAAGAGTTCATGAAGATAGTTTTGTAAGACCAAGCCCAAGAATTTTAGTCTGTGTACCTTGTGAATCAACTCAAGTGGAGAGGAGGGCAATAAGAGAATCCGTCCTTAAAGCCGGTGCAAGAGAGGTAAGACTCATAGAAGAACCCATGGCAGCTGCGATAGGTGCAGGATTGCCAGTCGAAGAGGCAAGTGGTTCTATGGTTGTGGATATCGGAGGAGGAACAACAGAGGTAGCTATTCTTGCACTTAATGGTGTTGTCTATGCGCACTCATTGAAGGTTGGAGGGGATAAATTAGATGAATCCATTATTTCTTATGTAAGAAGAAATCAAGGTGTTTTACTAGGGGATGCTACAGCTGAGAAGGTCAAGCATGTCATTGGTACAGCGTCTCCTGACTCAGAAGTTATCGAGATGGAAGTGAGAGGAAGGAATTTAGCTGAAGGTATTCCTATAACCTTTACCATGAATAGCAAACAAGCTTATGATGCAATGTTAGAGCCATTATCGGCAATTATTCAGGCTATAAGGACAGCTTTAGAGGCCTCACCTCCTGAACTGAGTGCTGATATCAGTGAAAGAGGTATAGTACTAACTGGAGGAGGAGCTATGTTAAGAGATTTAGATATCCTGATCTCTAGTCAGACCGGTTTGCCAGTAATTGTTGCTGAAGATCCATTAACTTGTGTTGCAAAAGGGGGCGGTAGTGCTCTTGAGATAATGGATAAATACGATATCGACCTTCTGTCTACAGAATAACACTTAAAGATATCTTTCTTTACCCTCTCTGAGTATCATTTACTTATGCTGAGAAGAGAGCACAAAGTTTCTAATATTAGCAGTGAAGCTATCTTTGCGATACCAGCTATGAAGCCTGGAAGGGTTGTACTGGCTATTGTATTTTGTTTAGTGCTTATACTTTCTGATATTAGGTATGAAACCTCAAAGTACTTTAGATCATATAGTCACGACCTGTTAAAGCCATTATATTTATTAGTAGAACTCCCATTTCAGGTGAGTGATTCAGTAGTTGATTTTTTCTCTTCAAGAGAAGAACTTTCCAATAGGGTCATGTCTCTAGAAGATGAGTTAATTAAACTCAAAACAATTACTCAATACATTGAAAATATGTCTTCGGACAATACGGAACTTAACTCCTTATGGGACTCAGCTAAATTTTCAAAAGATAACTATCTAATAGCAGAGAAATATTCTCTTTCTCCTAATATCTTTCAACCATCTTTAGTATTAAAAATTTCAACTCAAAGTAATATACAGAAAAATGATCCTGTCCTTGCTGAGACAGGTTTAGTGGGCAGAATAAAAGGGATTGGTTATGGCAATGCTGAAGTTATGCTAGTTCAAGACGTGAGATCAATAGTTCCTGTTGTTTCAGAAATATCTCAATTACAGGGCACACTCAAGGGAAATGGTCTAGGTAGGTATGGTGAACTGCAATATGTTAAGAAAACTGCTTCATTTAAAGAAGGCGAGACTTTATACACTTCAGGATTAGCAGAAATATTTCCAAAAGGTGCAATAGTCGGCAGGATTATTTCAATAAATAATCCAATAGATAGTGAATTTTTAGAAGTTAAAGTTGAGTTTTCTCAATCTCCAAGTAACAAGAATTTTTTCTTAATATATAACGATGCGTAATTCCCGAAAAAATAAAGTTTGGATTTATTTATCGCTCATAGTGGCCATTTCATTTGATCTCTTCTTACTGCCTGATTCCGTAATAAGTTGGAAGCCACTTTTCACCCTACTTTTTTTGATCTATTGGAATATGGCTTTACCGGATAAGGTGGGAATTTTTGAAGCATTATTTTTTGGAGTGGTCTTAGATCTTTCAACTGGAACGGTCTTAGGATTGCACGCTGTTATGTTTGTTTTGATAACCTATATTTGTCAAAGATTTTTTTATCAATTCAGAGTCTCACCTATCTGGCAACAAGCAACAATAATATTTTTTCTATTTTTTGTATTTAAACAAGTTTTTGCATTCGATTTATATAGTCTTCAAAAAGACAGCTTAATAGATTCTAGTTACATGTTAACTTCGTTTATTTTTGCACTAAGCTCAGCTTTTGTTTGGCCTCTAGTATTTTTTATTCTAAGAGGATATCGACGAAAACAAATAAGATATTGATTTATCAATGAAGAAGATAACTAATCTCTTGTTACTTGTATCCGCAATTTATCTTGCAATCGTATTGATTTTTTCTATAGCGCTGACAAACCAAAAATCATTTACTTTTCTAACTAATCTGATCTTTGTGGACAATGTAGATATAAAGTTTCAAGATTCAAGATGGCACCCAAGTAAACCCTTTCTACACCTTGAAAAATTTATTTTAAGATCTGATAAAGAGTACTTAATTTTAAAAGATATTAAGATTAATTTCTCTCTCTTGTATCCTTTTTCCAATGCACTCATCTCTAAAATTGAAGCAAATAAAACTACATTTCTTTACGAAAATGCTACCGAAACAGATACAGAGATTAACTATCTGTATTTATTAAATTCCTTCTTTGGTTCGATTAACTTTAAACAATTTAAAGTCCTGGATAGTTATTCCACAGAACTCTTTAGTGGCAGCTTAGAAAGTTCATTATCTTCAAAATCTCCATATTTCAAGCTCATTGGAAAAGATGGAATTAACGGAAGATTTCAAATACATCTGATCTCTTCGGTAAACTCAAATGGAAATCTAATTAACGGCCATATTACCTCAACTAACTTTAGGTTAGATAGCGTACTAACAAAGAATTTTTGTTCAAAATGCGAACAAAATCTTATTTTCACGACTGATTCAAGATTTTCATTATTCAATAATAAACTCATTGATTTATATGGAAATCTAGACTTTTCGTTAGAAAAAGAGATTTTTGATGTGAGTTCTATATCAGCAAGTTTTAAGCTAGTAGATTCAGAGCAAAAGATAATACAGGTAGGTTCATATTTAAATCTAGATAAAGATCTAGTATTACCAGATTTTTTACTTAACCTTAATAAACAAAAGCTAGAAATTAATATACCGAAGGTAGATATTGAAAACTTTAGCTCGTTAACTCAACTATCTAGTTTCAAAAAATTAGGAGTAAACAGTTTAAAGGGTATCGTTAATAAAATAACTATAAAGCCATATACCCCAGATAATTTCATTAGAGGATCTTTCAACAATATAGATATAGAAAATAAATCATTTGATATTAAGGGCTTACAAGGAGATTTTAGTTATCAATCTAATAATTTCTATATAAATTTCGATTCTCCTTTTGTAACATTAGATTCAAAAAATCTATTCGACTCAATCTTAGACTTATATGATTTTCGGTCTCAAGTTTCATTTGCTTCGACTGAGGGAGTTACCAAAGTATTTTCTTCTCCAGTCTCTTTCATATTTAATAATGAGATTCTTGTAGGCTCTTTTTCCTTCGATTCAAGCCCACAAAATAGTTTAGGGCATATTTCTTTATTATTGAGCTCTAAGAAAATCTCAAAAGAAGTTGCTTTCTCGCTCTTTCCTAATACTTCTTATTTAAATTCAACTAAAACCTATCTTGAGGATTTAATTACATGTGGGAGTGTAAATAATCCGATGCTTTTATTGAGATTACCCATAGATAGAAAATATGATTTTTCTTCTGCTTCTTTCTCATTAATAGGTAGTTCTGATGATTTATGTGCAAATATTTATGGGTTTGATTTAAAAAATATTGAAATTGATTTTAGTATGCAGGATTTTTTATTTGAAGGAACAGTGGAGGAAGGTAATTTTTATGGTTCTAAACTAAAGACAAATTTATCTATCTCTAATGATAAAAATTATACGTTTGAAGTTGAAGGAGATGTTGAAGGTCCATTTTCTAGTTTAATAAGATTAATTAATAATGAGGATCCTGATCTAAATGATATAACCGGTACACACCAAACGAAATTCCGTTATAGGTCACCTTGGAAAAGCATAAATTCTTTATTGGATAAAGAATCAAACCTTATCATTGAATCAGAGGTAAGGCAGGCTAGTTTGAACTTCGATCAATTCGAGTATTCATTTGAAAATATCTTCTCTTCAGTTAGCTATGATAGTAGTTTAGGAATAAAGGATGGCTTCATATCTCTTAAGCTTAATGATATACCTTTAGTTTTTGATCTGGATAAAAAAGCTTCAGAAACAAGACCTTCTATTTCTATTTTTTCTGTAAATGAGATTATTAATTTTAAAAAATTATTTCCAAAATCTTTAAGTACGAATATAACAGGTAACTCTTTAGCTGAAATAAAGTTAGAAGTCCCTTCATATCTGAGAGGAACAAAGGTACCCAAACCGCGAATATTATTCTCATCAAACTTAAATGGAGTCAGGATAGATATACCAAAGCCATTTTATAAGACTAAACGGCAAGAAATTGGATTGGACTTAATCTACTCTCCTGCATTGAACAAACCAGTTTCAAGAATAAACTTTACATTCGGCAATATCTTGAGAGGCAAATTGGATTTATCCTCTTCCCTTGAGCAGGGTTTTCTAATAGCCGGTAAGGAAAAACAAAGTATTTCAATTGAAGAAGGTGTTTTATCTTTGATTGGAAGTTTTGAAGAATTTGATTTTAAAATTTTAGAATTACTTAACCTGAATCAAGGCAGGCAAGAAGTAGATTTAACTATAAAAAATTTAAAAATTGGTAGGTTATTATTGTCTGATACCTATTTTGACGGAGTAGATATTAGATCTATTAGATCGGATGAATACAATGCTTTTGAGCTATCAAACAGGAATTTCAAGGGTATATTCTCTTTTCCTAAATTACCAAATGAGATTCCACTTTTTTATTTTGATTTTATTGATTTAGAACTGTCTGGCGATAATTCATCTAGTTCTTTTCTATCAATCTACAATAATCTTAATACCAAGATAAGATTTGATGCTAAAAAGATTATCCTTAACTCCGAAAATTATGGTGATTGGAGTTTTGACCTAATTCCGGGTAAAGATGTCCTGACTCTTTCAAATTTATCAGGTAAATATAATAAGTGGGGCGTGAAAGCAAACAAGGATGAAGTTTCATCTCTGACTATATCTAAAGAAGGTCTCGGGTGGAAAACTGACCTTATTACCAAGGTATACTCAGGCTCACCTGAAAAAGCTTTCAAGCAAATCGGAGTAGAAACTAATTTCGAGATGGACATATTTAATATGGAAACAGATGTAACATGGAATTCTCTTCCATGGAATTTCGATCCTACCGAGGTATACGGTTTGATTGAATTAGATATAAAGGGTTTACTAATTCAAGATCGTGAAGATATCCAAACACCCAATAACCTACTTAGATTGATTAACATATTTAACGTAACAGACTCTTTTGAGAAGGTTACTAATCTAGATTTTCGGAAATTATATAAAACAGGTTTTGGGGCAGACTCAGTTAAAGGTTCTTTAAAACTAACAAAAAATAACATAATTATTAAAGACCCTTTAACTTTTAAAAGTGGCTCTAGTGAGTTTAAGTGGAATGGCGAAGTAAGGAAAGGAGATAAGGGTAGTTTAGATGAAATAGACCTTGAGGTGGTAATGACCTTGCCATTGAAGGAGTATCTTCCTGCATATGCTCTTATTCTTGGAGGTCCGGTAACCGCTGGAGTAGTTTACATTGCTGGTAAGGCCTTTCAGAGAAACTTAGATCAGCTTAGTTCCGGAAAATGGTTTATAAAAGGCACTTTGAAAGAACCGAGAACTGATTTTGAAGGTTGGTTTGAGAATTAAATTTTACTTAGTTTAGTTCCTAGATTAAATGCTTTTCCTTTTTCTAGTGGATGGAATGTTTAGTTCTAATCTATATTTTGAAATTGTCCTTCTGGCAATATTTATCTCAAGCTTTTCTTCTAGAACTTTTTTTATATTTTCATCACTTAACGGGCTTTTTTTATTTTCGGATGTAACTATTTCGTCAATAAATAGTTTTAGGTCTTCGGAGGTTATATTTATAGATTGATTTTGTTTGTTTACTCTTTTTTTTAATAAACTCTTTAGCGTTGTTAGTTCATTGGGAAGTTGAATATATTTATTTCTAACTATCCTTGATACTGTGGAGGGGCTTATATTAAGTAGCTCGGCAATTTCTTTATTAGATAGCGCTTTTTTCTTAGAAGAACCATTTAAAAAATCAGATTGTATATTTACTATTACTTCAGCAACCAAATAAAGAGTTTGTTGCCTTCTTTCAAGACCTTTTAAGAACGATTTTGCTTCATGTTTATTTTTATCTTTTGACTTCTCAACCTTGTTCTTGATTCTCTCTATTAGATCCTGCGACATAAAATTGTCATTTAAGGATACGTTCCAAGAATCTTTAGTCTTTATTGCTACAAGATCAGGTCGTGTATAAAACTCAGTATGAGAACCAAAGCTACCTCCTGGATTTAAAGATAGTTTCAATAGATTAGCTTTTAGGGCTTGAGGTATTTCCTTTAAATTAATCTTATTTTCGATAATTTTATCAAGATTAGTTTCTAATAATGCCTTAGTTTCTTTATTTATATCTAAATGTTTTATTTGAACATCAAGCGATTCTCTAATATTTCTGAAAGCACAGCCAGGAGGATCTAAATTCTGAATACGATCTAAGATTTTTTCTATTATTTGATCTTGAATTATTATGTTGAAATCTTCATACACTATTCTCTTTATATCATCGAATTCAAGCTCAGGATCTAACCTACCATTTTCTTCAATTGAATCTATTAAAACTTGACCTATAAGAAATTCAATATCATTAAGTGGTAAGAGTTCAAATTGATTGAGAAGATTTTCCTTAAGATCTATTTCATCATTTTGTAATTTTTCTATGTTCGAGTAATTATCCGCAGATAGAACACTCTTATACTGATCTACTTTTAATTCATCTTGAAAGTAAGATACTTTCTTATCTTCGTCTTCCAAAAAGAAATCTTTAATCAAGTCATTAAGCTGGGAGCTGATTTCAAATCCACTCAATGATAATAACTTGATCTGTTCACCTAAGTTTGCAGTTAGGTTTAAGGAAAGTTTTTGTTTCTGTTTGAGACCTTGTTTCACTTCAGTTCTAAAAATCTTCTCCAAGATAAACTTTTTTTACAATGGGATCCTGCACGATATCTGATGGTTTACCATTGGCAATTATTTCTCCTTTGTTAACAATGAGAACTTTGTTGCAGATATTCATAGTATCTCTAACATTATGATCACTTATAAGAACTCCTATATTTTTATCATTTAGTCTGTAAATAGTATCTTTTAAATCAGATACTGCTATGGGATCAATTCCCGCAAAAGGTTCGTCCAAAAGCACAAATTTGGGATTAGTTGCTAGAGATCTTGCGATCTCAGTCCTTCTTCGTTCTCCACCTGATAGTTTTACACCTATAGTTTTAGAGAATTCCAGTAAATTAAATTCTTTTAAAAGAGATTCTAAGACTTCTTTCCTATCTTTCTTGTGGATATCACTTCTTTGTTCAAGCGCTGAAAGTATATTTTCTTCTACTGTTAAGCCTTTGAAAACAGAAGATTCTTGAGGAAGGTAAGCAAGGCCCAAAGATGTCCGTTGAGAAATATTCTGATCATCTATCTTTTTTTTTCCTAATTGAATTTCCCCCCTTTCAGATTTAACTAGTCCAGCAATCATATAAAAAAGAGTGGTTTTACCTGCTCCATTTGGGCCAAGAATGCCCAGAGTTTCTCCGCTGTTCATTTCAAAAGAAATATCTTTTACTGCCACCTTATCTTCATAAGTTTTATATAGATTTTTTACTTTTAAGAGCATGGTTAAGTGGCACTCACCTTGGCATTAATTGACTTAATTATCTTTCTTTCCAAGTAATCATAATAAATTGAATCAGCCTCTATTCTTAAACCCTTTTGATTAAATAAAGCATTACCCTCTAGAAGAATTCTATTGTTATCTAACAGTTTAAGGCTATCTGCAGTTCCATTATTTTCAGTATCTTTTTTATCTTTAAACTCGCCTTTGATAAATTCAAGATACGGTTCAAGATCTTCGTTAAAACTGTACTGGAAGCCTTGAGATGCTATATGAGATTGATCAAGATATAGATCGGTTTCTGTGTCACTCTCTATAATTTTATTGACTAGGTTAATTTTAAGGCTTTCAGTCCTTAAATATGCTGAATTTTTGTTTGTTATAAAATTGAAATCTACAGATTTTTTGAAATCTATTATTTCTTCATTTTGATCATAGAGGGCAAAATTTGAGGAAATTCTAGATTTCTTAGATTTCGACTCCAATTCAGTTGATACATTACTTAGCTCGAAGACACCTTGTTGATACATGTTCATCTTATCCCCAGTCATATATATTTTTAGATTTTTCTGGCTAATTGAAAA
>MDTB01098103.1_pt1 | contig 10064 bp, 22 predicted proteins | sample 811161 | NCBI WGS metagenome assembly MDTB01 (sample SAMN05326650, study PRJNA326480) | marine metagenome | isolation source: seawater | place: Mediterranean Sea | collected 2009
ATGGTGGAGATTCAGAAACAGAATTCTTCATTGCTTCTGGTTTAGGTTTCCCTATCTCAGATTCAGTTGGTGCTAAAGCATCCATCAAGTATGAATCAAATGATGGTGGAGACAACAAGTACGAGTTCAAAACTGGACTAAAGTACAAGTTCTAAGTTAAATCCAATTCTAAATAACAGGGTGGGCACAGTCCACCCTTTTTTATTCTTAAAAACAAATGCAAGATACGTTAATTGGTGTAGGAGTAAACAATAGAAGAACAGGAATGAACTTCGCAGTGTATAGTAAAGAAGGATGCTCTTACTGTGAACAAATTAAACAAGTTTTTGATGCAAAAGGTATAAGATATAGAGAATATATTTTAGATCACCACTTCAGTAGAGAAGCATTCTATGGAGAGTTTGGAGACCTTACTTCATTTCCACAAGTGCTATTAAATGCAGACAAATTAGGAGGGTGTGTCGATACTGTTAAATACCTGAGAGAAAATAATATTATCTGATGGCAAAACCATTTCTACCCTCACACTATGAGGAACTATGCGAATTAATTGAGTACGCCATTGATCAAGCTTTCGAGCGTGACAAATTTCCATTTAAGTGTTATAATTATTTGAAGCACATAAATGCTGACAAAAAATTCATAGTCAGGTTCAAAGAATCTACTACTATGAAAAATGTTGCATTAACTGTTTCAGATCTAGATGCTTATCTTGAAGGTGGAAGTGATTCATATCACAAACAACTACAAGAAGCATATGGACACCTTGGGATGACCAAAGCGACTAAGATAAGAAATTATCTATGGCGAATACTGAACGATACCAAATCATATGAACAGAGATACCTGGAAACAACTGTCTGACTTATCTGACCTATCATTAGGTGGTAACCAACAGTTTAATAAAGGGATCAAAGGTGAACCTGATAGAAACTATCGGTTTGAAGATCTGTTCTTTCCAAACCCATATCATGTTAGATCTCTTGCGTTATCAACTCTAAAGAAAGAGCATGATAATCCTATCAATGATTCTAATCCCAGATATCCTGGCATTAGATCAAAGGTAGATCCTACTTTAACTCTTTTCATTCGCAGACAGTTAGAGTTAGGACTTAACATAGAGATCAATGAGTTTGAGGCTTGGTATCATCTTACACCTGGCATTCATGGACAGGGATTGTATCATGTAGATAACTTCCAATTATCTGGATTGATCTATCTAAATGATCAGAACCCTGACCCAGAAGAGTCGGGAACTTATATCGGAAAAAGAATTATTGATCCTAATCCGATGGGACAACCTTACAAAGATGCCTGTGTATCACATGACGCAGAGGTAATCAGTAAGTTTAATGATCTCAAAGAAGAGTATAATCGAAGTCATTTTCAGACTATCAATACTGTTACCAACTATTATAATAGACTAGTAGCATATGAAGGTAAAGCACCTCACGCTGCTGGTACATATTTTGGTAATGACTTTGAAGATTCACGTCTGACATTGCCCTTCTTTTACGACACTAAATAAAGTTAACTAAGGAGAGTCCTATGGAAATCGCACTTGTAGTATTAACCGTTATCGGTGCTTTCATTCTTGGTATTACTACCTCATGGTTAGCAAAGGGTTACGTTGAAGATTACATCGAAAACGCTGCCTATGCAAAATCAGTTACACATCCTGAGATGTTTGACAAAGAGGGGAATATGATTCATGATGAATTAATTTACATACAGAAGCAAGATCCGTGGTCTGAATTAGATAATGACGATGATGACTAACTAATTATGGCAACACAAACACTAGATAATAGTAATCCTAGATTACTAGTAACTGAAATCTTACGAAAGGTTTCTAATGCTAAAACAAAAGCAGAAAAAATTAACCTCCTCAGAGAGCATAACTCTAATGCTCTAAGGCAGATATTAATTTGGAACTTTGATGATAGCGTAGTCTCTATGATTCCAGAAGGTGATGTTCCTTTTACACCTAATGATGCACCACTAGGCACTGATCATACTCGTTTAGAACAGGAGTATAGAGGTCTGTTTAGATTCGTAAAAGGTGGACAAGATTCTCTTAAGAGAACAAAGAGAGAGTCAATGTTTATTCAACTCTTAGAAGGACTATCTAAAGACGAAGCAGAATTAGTATGCTTAGTTAAAGATGGTAAACTTACTTCAAAGTATAAACGTATTACCAAAACAGTAATTCAAGAAGCATATCCTCAAATCATTTGGGGTAATCGCTCATGACATATGGGGTTCGTATCCTTAAGGAGAACTGCACACCTGCTGACGCAGACGATGTGAAGTTACCTTATACTGCATACCTAGTGACGTATAAAAAAGATGGTGAAACAAAGTACGACTTGACAATGTGTCAGAAAAAGGTAGACTTGTTTGATCATTACTATGATACTTACAAAAAAGACTTTGTAACCTTTAAGCAATCACGAGGAACTATTCGTCCAAACTTATGGAATGATCCTAGTGCAGCGAAGAAACCTAAGAAAAAAAGATGACTGTTTATTTTGACAGAACTAAAGTGAAAACTCCAGAAGAAATTCAACAACAACAAAATGTCGAAGCAGTGGGAGCGATTGTAAACTTCTTTGCTAAACCTGCTATCTTGTGGGGGACATGGAATCTTGTTATACCAAGTCTGTTTGGGTTACCTCCTATTGGATACCTACAATCACTTGGTCTATATGTAATCTCTCGTATATTATTTGATAAGAATGAAAGTAAAGTTAATCAGTAGTACACCTGATGCTGAAAAAACCATCGGGTATATTGCACGTGTAAGTAATCCTAACAATCAGGATAACCCTAAGATATCAGGACTACTAAAGTATTGTATTAAGCATCAACACTGGTCAATCTTTGAGCAAGCAAATCTAACTCTAGAGATAGAGACAACTCGTGCTATCGCTGCACAGATTTTAAGACATAGATCATTTACTTTCCAAGAATTTTCTCAGAGATATGCTGACAGTAGTTTACTTTCAGATGAGATACCTTTACCAGATTTAAGAAGACAGGACGTAACTAATCGTCAGAAATCTATAGATGATCTTGATCCTCATAAGAGACAGAAGTATGAGATATGGATGCAGCATCATTTCAAAGAGACGATGAATGTATATAAAGAAATGCTTAATGATGGTGTCGCTAAAGAATGTGCAAGAATGATACTACCTTTAGCAGTTCCTACTCGTCTCTACATGACAGGAACCATCCGTTCTTGGATGCACTACATAGAATTAAGAACAGGACACGGTACTCAAAAAGAACACATGGAAATTGCAGAAGAGTGTAAGAAAATATTTGTTGAAGAGTATCCTATTATCTCGGAGGCAATGGAATGGTAGCATTTTCTAAAGAATTAAAGAAAGGGACATCTAAGTCTCATTCAGCAGCAGAAAACAGTAAGTTTGTTAGCAGTTTTCTTCGTGGTGTATTAGATCCCGAAGAGTATCGTAGACTTATCGCTCAGTTCTATTTTGTCTACAGCACAATGGAAAAATGTATTAAAGAGTCTGATGATAGATGGGTTGAGAAAAATTACTATCCAGAACTAGAGCGTGTTGAATCTTTATCAAAAGATCTAGAATATTATTATGGTCCTAACTGGAAAGAATTAATCTCTAAGACACCTGCATGTATTACATATTGTTTTAGAATAGAAGAGGTTGCAAAGCAAGATCCTTACCTATTGATAGCACATCACTACACAAGATACATTGGTGACTTGTCTGGTGGTCAGATACTAAAGAAGATAGCACAGAATGCATTGAATCCACCTGTAGGAAAAGGACTAGACTTCTATGACTTCCCTGAGATAGAGGATTCTAAAGAGTGGAAAAATGTATATCGTTTCCATCTAGATAACATGGGGTTCACAGAATCCCAAAAGAATGCTATAATATCAGAAGCAAACTATGCTTTTAGAATGAACATGTATTTGTTTGAAGAGATAGGAGTCACTGATCCCTATCCATTTCTTACATTTATTAGAGCACTCTTTAAAGTTCTATTTGGTTTCATAGGAGGAAATTAATGCCCATTTACCCTGTAATAAATAAAAATACAGGAGAGAAAAAGGAACTCTCTATGTCCATATCTAAGTACGATCAATGGCGACAAGACAATCCAGACTGGGATAAGGATTGGAATGCAGGTATTGGTGGTCACATGTATGGCAAACCCAAAGTGGAAGACGGATTTAAAGAGGTCATGTCTAAAGTACAAGCTGCACATCCTACAGCAAATCTTTCTAGATTTACATAATGCCTAGAGCAAGAAAAAAATCCAACGGTGGTAACCCTATCCCTAATGGAATGACTGCGAAACAAATGAAACGCAAGAAACCTATTGATAAAACTTACATGTCAGACATTAAACCTCTGACAGAGAATCAGAAAGCGGTGTTCGCTGCTTATACTGAGGGTAAGAATATTTTATTACATGGTGCTGCAGGAACTGGTAAGACTTTTATTACATTATATCTTGCTTTGCAAGAAGTTCTTGACGACAAGACACCATATGATAAGATAGTTATTGTAAGGTCTTTAGTTCCTACCAGAGAGATTGGTTTCTTACCTGGTGATCATGAAGATAAATCTTATCTCTATCAGATTCCATACAAAAACATGGTTAGATACATGTTCAGTATGCCTGATGATAATTCATTTGAGATGCTCTATGATAATCTTAGAGCACAAGACACCATAGACTTTTGGTCTACAAGTTTTATCAGGGGTGTTACTCTTGATAATACTATTGTTATCGTAGATGAGTTTAGTAATTTAAATTTCCATGAACTTGATTCAATGATCACTCGCATAGGTGAGGACTCTAAGATTATGTTCTGTGGTGACGTTGCTCAAACTGATCTTGTAAAAGAATATGAGAAGTCTGGTATCTCAGATTTTATTAAAATTCTACAACAGATGGATAAAGAATTCACCTGTGTTGAGTTTGGTATAGATGATATCGTTCGCTCAGGACTAGTAAGATCATATCTAATTGCAAAATATAATCTAGGATTTTAAATGACATTCACTTTCGTTGATGTACCCTTTGATAATTTGGATGCTAATCCTGTTAACAAAGATGGTGTTAGGTTCTATAAAATTCCTGATGCGGATAAATATTATCCAAGTGTTACCTCAATAACATCTTTCAAGAACGCACAATTCTTTAAAGAATGGAGAGCAAGAATTGGTGAGACTGAGGCTAATCGAATCACTGCTAGAACTACTCAACGTGGCACAGCATTCCATAGTATAACTGAAGATTATATTAATGGTGTTTTAAATCTTGACAAATACTTGGAAAATAATCCATTATCTGTTAGAATGTTTCAGTCCGCTAAAGCAGAACTGAATCGCATTAACAAGATACATTGTCTAGAAACATTTCTATACTCTCATTACCTTGGACTGGCAGGACGTGTTGATTGCATTGGTGAATTTGATGGTGAGTTAGCAGTAATCGATTTTAAAACTTCAACTAAATCAAAACGAGAAAATCATATTGAACATTACTTTGTTCAAGAAACTGCATACGCAGCGATGTTCTTAGAACGATCAGGTATAGAGGTAAAGAAAATTGTCACACTCATCGCAACCGAAGACGGATCTACTCAAGTATTTCAGAAGTACAATCTTGATGACTATTTACAACTACTCAAATCCTACATTGAGGAATTTGTTAGGGGAAAACATGCCTAAAGAACAACTGGAAGATACCTTCCTAACACCCAACAAATTCTCTATAGAGATTGAAAAATTAGTAAAGAATAGTAATGGTTTGATTTCATATATCGAAGCAGTAGTAGCCTACTGTCAAGAAAAAGGAATTGAATTAGAAACTGTTCCAAAACTATTATCTAAACCACTTAAAGAACGTTTGAAGCATGAAGCACAACGTTTAAATTATATGAAGGCAACTTCTAAGGGGGTATTACCTTTATGAGTTTCTTTCAATCTGATCAAGTCCAACAAAATCTCCAAGATATATTTTCAACATATCAGGAGGTTGCAATACAGACTGGTAGACTTGGATTCATGTCTAAGCAACAAAAGATTGAACACATAGGTGAGTGCGAAGAATTAATAGAGAAACAAAGAGTTTTTTATACTAGGTTATGTCTTGCTGCACAGACAGATGAAGAGGCAGCAGACATGAAGACAAGAATCAATGCAATGTGTGAGGCATTTGGGTTTGAAGACCTTGCACAATGCATGGAGAGTATGATTAAAACGTTAGGAGATGCTAAAATAAACGAACTTGACAGACCCTAAATAGTACGCTACGATTACACAGTAGTATCAATACATTCAATACGGAGAATACAATTATGTCTTTTGCTTCTTTAAAGAAGGCTAGTTCTGGCAATTCACTTGCAAGACTAACACAAGAGATAGAGAAACTCAACCAACCTACACAATCAGGTGCGGATGAGAGACTATGGAAACCCGAACTAGATAAGTCTGGTAATGGGTTCGCAGTGATAAGATTCCTTCCTGCTCCTGACGGAGAGGACATGCCTTGGGCAAAAGTATGGAGTCATGCGTTTAAGGGACCTCAAGGTCAATGGTATATCGAGAACAGTTTAACTACTATTGGTAAAGATGATCCTGTCGGTGAACTTAATCGTGAACTCTGGAACAGTGGTAAAGAGTCAGACAAAGCAATCGCTAGAGCACAGAAGAGAAAACTCTCTTACTACTCTAACATCTATGTTGTGTCAGATCCTAATCACCCAGAGAACGAAGGTAAAGTTTTCTTATACAAGTATGGTAAGAAAATCTTTGATAAATTAGTCGAAGCAATGCAACCTGCGTTTGCAGATGAATCACCTATCGACCCATTCAATTTCTGGAAGGGTGCTGACTTTAAATTAAAGATCAGAAAGGTAGATGGTTATTGGAACTATGATAAGTCAGAGTTCGCTGCAGCAGATGTGCTTGGAGGATTTGATGATGATCAACTAGAAGAAATCTGGAAGAAAGGTTACTCTCTTGCTGAGTTTGAAGATCCTAAGAACTTTAAGGCATACGATGCACTTAAAGCACGTCTCAAACTCGTCCTTAAGTCTCAGGCACCATCGGTATCACCGACTGTCAATGAAGATTTAGAAGACGAAACTGAAGGCAGAGGTACACCAAGAGATTGGGGTAAAGAAGTAACAGAATTCAGACAGAAGAGTGCAGTTGCTGCACCTGCTGCTGAAGAAACTGATACGTTATCTTACTTTCAATCCTTAGCGGAAGAGGACTAATCAGTTTATAAACTGGCACAAGGGGAGTTTACAACGCTCCCCTTTTTGCTATAATATTATTATATACAACAAAGAAATGAAACTTTTACTTGCATCTATAATTGCACTATCACCTGCTTCAGTTCTTGCTAATGAATATCAAGCAGGTTATTCAGCATCACGCACTTGCTTTAAGACTGAATACAGAGAAGAATATGTACCAGGTTCTATGGATAGTCCTGGTTATGTTAAGTCTTGGAATGAAACCCTAGAGGTTCCTTGTGATAACACAGCATACAGTAATCCTGCACCTGTTTACCGTAGACACGTAACAGTATACGAAGATGTAGATACAAATGACTGCTCTGATGGAGCAGCAATCGGTGCACTGATGGGTGGTGGACTAGCAGGTTATGGATCTCAAGGTAAAGGTAGATGGTGGGCAATCCCTGCAGGTATTATTGCGGGTAGCACAATAGGATGTGCAATGGATGGTGGTTAAAATGGATAAGTTCCCTCTATCTGATATTAAATTTTCAAAGTATACAGGTGGTTCTTTTTATACTAAGAAGGAAGTTGATGGACTAATAGCAGCAGCATTAGCAGAAGCAAAACGTATTGATGAAGAGTCAATGCGTAAACACAATAGAGATGCTACTATTATTAGTATGATATTAGGGTTCACTGCACTCGCACTATTCGTAGATGGTTTGCTAAGATTGTTAGGTATCATCCCACCATTCTTACACATCGATATAGATGTGCTTGATAAAATTGTTGACAGAGTTGAGAGTGATGTAATAGATAAAATAAGAAACGCAAAACTACCATTTAGATAATGCAACCCATTGAAATTATTGATGATCTATTTGATGAGAGATACATACACAATCTCTTTCCTATGGTCACTGAAAAACTTCCTTTTACTGCAGGTAATACTGCTAACAGAAGTAGATTCCCTTACGGAGAGTCATCAACACATAAACTATTTGGATGTAAGATATTTGAAAGAGCAAGTCTAAACAGAATATCTTATTTGAATATGGATTATGCTACAGATTTCTTTGATATCTTTGAGGCAATCCAATTAAGAATGCAGAAAGAATTTTATCTAGATTACATCAACGTAAATTGTCAACACCAATTTTGTGAAGGAAGTTTTCATACTGATGGAGACTCCGATCAAAAAACTATTATGTTAATGTTAAACCCTACTTGGAAACAAGAATGGGGTGGAGCATTTGAAATAAAAGATCCTTTTGCTGAAGGTACACAAGTCTTTAACTATGTGCCTGGTAGAGTGATAGTTTTCCCATCACACTTAGAGCATAGAGGACATGCACCTACTAAAGAATATTTGTATCGATATACTGTAGTCTTTAGAGTTTCTAACCATTAAATACTTACATCATGATTATTCTAACAATACTTGTTATCATTTTTATATTATTATTAATGTTAAACTATTACAACCCACATAGATGACAGCAATTGTTCCCATACTATTTCTCCTCACATTGGTAGTGTTGTTTGGTATGTCTTTGTCTCTTATGTGGAAAAACATGAGTGAAATAAACAAACCAATCAAAAGAAAAAGATCATTCAATCATCCAGAAATGGATGGGATTGTTAATGAAGGAGATGAGTTACTTGTCATCAAATTCTCACCAGAGGTTGACGAGACAGGAACAGTTGATGTACAATTTACTCCAGACCCTGATCTTGAAGATCGTTTTCTAAAAAAATCTTTAGAACTAAGGATAGAAGAATTAGAAGATGATGATGAAGATGATGAGGGTGACGGAGACATTCCTGCTTTACTAAAATAAAATTATGATTTTTATAACTTGCCCTAATGTTTACACATTGCCTGGCACATGGTCTAAATGTAATGCTATCATACCACACTACAACGCAGATCCTAATTTAACATTAGGAATATCTATAGCGGTTGTCACTCTGATATTGTCAGGGTTTGGTGTATACAGAGCATTCTTTAACAACAAAGGTCTTACAGATCAATGGGATGATCATGACGACTAGAGTTTATAAAAACATGAGTGCTAGAATTGACTGGGATCATAACAATGGTATTGTTACTATGGTTCCTTTGACACGAGAAGAATTAGAATGTGTTAGAGTATGTGTCTCAAATGCACCTATACCTTATGACATTAGTCAAAAGCAAATACCAAAAGCAATCTTAGATAAGATTGGTTTACCAACACCAACAAAAAACACACTAGGAGAAGGATTACAATGAGTTTTTTAATAGCAGTGATGTCATTTGCAAACTTCCTATTCTATCCATTAGTAATAGGTACACTAGTTGCAGTTGTTATCGAACAAATACTAAGACAGGTAGGAAATGCCTACGATCCTAAAGCAAATTCTAGAGTAGAGTTTGCTATGCGTATTAGAAAATATCTTTACAGACAGGCATGGACTTTTAATCTAATTTACTTTGGTGCATATTTTTTATTACTGTTTGTAATAAAACCAGGACAGGGAGCAATGCCTGATATGATCTGGGATGGAAGGTAGTTAAATAATACTAATCATATTCATTAGTTTATGTTATCAACCCAGTATCGTTTACGATTAGAAGCAATCTGTAAAGCAATTGCATCAGGAACAGAAGTAAGTATGGAAGACATGATATGGGCACAGAAATTATCTAAAGCAAACACCTCAGCAAGAGGTATGTTAAACAAGGCTCGTCGGATGAGTATAAATCCAGACGAGTCTTTTCTTAATCACTTGAATATTGGAGACCCCGATTCAAGTAATCATAGAA
>MDTB01151193.1_pt1 | contig 10064 bp, 10 predicted proteins | sample 811161 | NCBI WGS metagenome assembly MDTB01 (sample SAMN05326650, study PRJNA326480) | marine metagenome | isolation source: seawater | place: Mediterranean Sea | collected 2009
AGTAAATTTGTGGTATTTTCTTCGCCGGGGGCGAAGATTTGCATGCTGGGATAGTAGTAGGCGGATTGATCCATGTACAGATAGGAACAGGAGAAGTAGAATCTAGTGTGTAGTCAGGAGTCCATTCACATATAGGAGATGGTGAAGAATATTTGGTATTACTGCTTGTGGAATTAGGGAAACAAAGTGAATCCGGATCCAACCTGACCGGTCGATCTTTACACATTCTCTCCATAAAATTGCTACCCCTGTTTTGATCAACATGGTAGGAGTTATTAAACCATTGTTGATCTGTTAATTGCTGGACCGTGCCTTGTTGTTTCCAGCAATTAACAGGACGACTGACGATCTTTGTTCCAGTCGGTGACTTCGTAAGAATTGTAAAATTATTGTTATTAGCGTCTGATGTTTTTTTACAGTAAGGAATCCATCCGTAACTTCTTTCGTTCAATTTCGTCATTGGCGTTATTCCGGGATCTAGACTAGGGCAAGGTGAAGGCCACTGCGAAATGAGATCCTGCTCATTCGGAAAAATTAAATAGAATTTGTCGGCTTTTTCGTAATAACCAAGACATTTTTCTGCATCTTTACACATCTGCTTTGCATTTACCTCAGTGTCAATTGAATAGTTCCATTGTACAAGATTAGCAGCTGTAAAGTGATGTTGTGATTTCCATTCGAGGTCACCTTGCTGTGGGTGCGGAGACGAACAGGTTAATTTCTTCGTGTCTTGTATCCACTGACAACCATCATAAGATCTACATTTTTCTGGTGTATTTAGATCGGCCCCCTTGACAGTTTGACAGATGTCATCTTTTAGCACACATTTATTATTGATTATATCAATCTTACAATTCTTATCTTTAATACATGGGGCGGCTGATTTATATTTTTTGCATGATTGGCTGTTAGGGGGGGATTTTTGTGTGCATTTTCCACATTGAGCATCGGTCGTGCAGGGAATATTAGCAGGATCAACTGTACCAGTATTGTCCACACACTTTCCATAATGTTTGGGAGTGCAAGAAGGTGGATTTCCTAAAAAATAACTTGCCGTTTTACATGAAATTTCATCTTTTTGTTCTTGACACATATCAAAGTCATTACTCTCTGGTGATTTCTTAGTACATGTACCCTTCCAAGTATAAGGTGATTTTGTCACTTGTTCACATTCTTCCAATGATCTTTTCTCATTGCAAATGAGTTGATCCTTCGGAGATTTACTGATCGATATACAAGAATAAGGTATTGGTGACCCCGGGTTTACTTGTCCTGAAAGATATATATCAGGATTTTTACTAGGACCAGGACCAGGAACCGGACCAGGACCAGGAACCGGACCAGGACCAGGACCAGGACCACCAGGACTTGATTTATGCTTTGATTTCACAACTGCTAATGAAATTCCTGTTGCAATTATCCCTAATGATACTATTACAATAATTGTTATCCATAGCGGTTTAATCATTTTATGTTTATTAAAGAATTTATTTTTATGATTTAGATATAATATAAAAATGGCATATGATGGTATAACTAGATTTCTTCCAAAGTATCCCAATATTGTTGAATATAATGATGAATTATTAGATCCTTATAATGGTAAATTTTATGATACTATTTATGGTAAAAAAGAATTTTATGATTTAAAATTACCTGCTATAGAGTCAATTCCTGATAAACCCGGTGAATTATTGAATCATCAGAAGATCATAGCACGTTATTTATCGTCTCATACACCTTATAATGGTGTTTTATTATTTCATCAAATGGGTAGTGGTAAAACATGTTCGGCAGTTGCTGCTATAGAACAAATTAAATCTGAAGGTAATTTTAGAGGAGCTATATATATAGCGAGTAAGACTTTGAGTAAAAATTTTTTAAACGAATTAGTGAATGTGTGTACAGATGGGCGTTATATTCCGGATGATATTGGAGATACAGCTCGTAAGGAAAAAATACGTACATATAAATCTGTATCTGATTTTTATAAGTTAGGAAAAGATTATACTTATGATAGATTTTCAGATCGAGTCTCTAAATTAAGTAGGGAATCTATTAGACGTGAATATAATAATTATATAATAGTAATAGACGAGGTTCATAATCTCGCAGACAATAGTAAAGAAGGGGCATATAAAAAAATCTGGAAATTTTTACATGAAATTCAAGGTTGTAAGATATTATTATTATCTGGAACACCAATGCGTAATTCAGTATGGGATATAGCTTCTGTAATGAATTTAATTCTTCCTATGAATGAACAATTGGAAGTAGGTAATGAATTCATTAGTAAATACTGTAAAAAAGTTACTAAAGATATGTCTTTAATTACCTCTAAGGGTGCTAAAAAGCTTCAGAAAGTTTTCAAAGGCCGAGTATCATATCTTAGAGCTTCTACATCTGATGTTAAAAGAGTATTTAAAGGAATTCCTTTACAACTTCCCAAGAATCTCGGGAAGAATCTCGGGAAGAATCTTGGGAAGAATTTCGATACCAATGTAAAATTATTAAAAATTTTTGAAACCCAGATGAGTGATTTTCAAAGTAAGTATTACTTGAAGGCTTGGGAACGTGATATAGAGAAGGATGGTGGTAAAAAGGGTTCTGGTTATTATCGTGATTCTCGCCAAGCATCATTATTTGTATTTCCTAATGGGACCTGGGGTAGGGAAGGTTTTGAAAAGTATGTGCATTTTACAAAATCTAATAAATTATTTGCTAAAAAAAGAAAGTCTCGTTATAATTGGAAAGATCAACAAATTCATAAAGAACTCCGAGCGAATGGTATTAAGGCTCTTAGTAAATATAGTTGTAAATATGCCTCCACATGTAACATTATTTCTAATGCTATAAAAGAAAATAAATTGGTATTTATATATAATGAATCTGTTAAAGAAGGAGGTATTATTTTATTTACGTTAATTCTCAAATCTCTTGGATATATACAAACTGAAGGTAGACAAGTGTATAAGAATAAGAATACCTTTTCTGTACTTACCGGAGACACTGTAAATAAATTGGATATAATTAAAAGATTCAACAGTAAAGATAATCTTGATGGTTCTTTAATAAATGTTATAATTGGTTCTCAAGCGGTATCTGAAGGATTAACGTTAAAAAATGTTCAAGTTGAAATAGTTCAAACACCGTGGTTTAATTATGCTAGAATAGACCAAGCTTTAGCTAGAGGTTATAGAGCTGGATCACATAAAATGCTAGAAGGAAAGGCTGAACTTGATATATATTTACAAGCAGCGATTCCTAAACCGCGTAAAAAAAGTATTGATATGCTAATGTATAATATATCTCAACAAAAAGATATAAGTTTTAAAATGATTGAAGTTATAGCCAGAAATACAGCGTTTGATTGTGCTTTAACTTATAAAAGGAATTTAATAATGGATAACGCTAATACACGAGAATGTAATTATACTAAATGTGATTATAAGTGTGTTGGTATCAAAAATCAAAAAATACTTTCTAAAGATTTGGATTATTCAACTTATCAATTATATTATAATACAGAAAAGGTTGTAAAGTTAATAAATAATATTACTAAATTATTTACTGTTAACTTTATATTAACTTTTGAACAAATTAAAGAAGATATTTATTTTGATAATAATTTTGAGTTATTAACTGCGTTAGAACATATTATAATAAATAATATACCAATAAACAATAAGTATGGATTTATCTCATATCTTAGAGAAGATAATAATACATATTTTTTAGTAGATAGTTTATCTACCATAGGTTCATCTTTATTGTCCTATTATACTAAATTCCCAACTATTAACATCAACGATACCTTTTCTAACATAAAGGAACGATTTTTCAACTCAAATATAATTCCTCAAATAATTAGAGAGATGTGTAAGAATACATCGGAAGATATAAGAACATATATACAAAGATTACCGATTAAATATCAAGAAATGTTGTTGGAGAATACTGTAATTGCCCAGAGAAAAAATTTAAATCCTACAACAAATGAATCTTATAATATTAAAAGATTATTGAAATTTTTCAATCCTGATATTAATATTGTTAAGGGTTCTGGATTAATCGTATCTTCTTTGCTAAAAGCTAATGGGGGATCTTTACGTTGTTAAATACAAATGATAATGAATTACAGTGGAAAGATTGCAGCAAAAAAGAAGAAAAACTTTACTCAGATGTAATGTTAAACAACCAGAAGAAATTAGAGGAAGAGCCTTTTTATGGTCAATTAAATAAAAAGGATCAGAAATTCTGCATTCGTGATTGTCGGGATGGTTGTGGTCAATTACCTGGGCATAAATTAACAGCTGGTGCAGTATGTACCACAAGTTATAATCATTGGACAATAGCATTAATAGTAACTTTCTATACAGATATGAAAGTTCCATCTACAGAAAAAATGGTCGAATATATATTAAGCAATGAGTGTGGACCTTCTCGTAATCCCGGTACAGGGAAATTTTCTAAACGTCAAATAGAAGAAATACAAAGTAAAACTAAATTACAAAATAATAAATTTAAGTTAGGATCTGGAAAAACACAAGTTATGATCGAAAATAAAGAGAAAGATTTACGAGCTTTTTTGGTAAAAGCAGCTAATGCTATTAAGACTAATAATATCAAAAATATACCAGCTATAACAAAAAAATGGTTCAAATATAATACAGATTTATTTAATTATTTAGTAAAAATGGGAAATCCAAATTCTAAAAGTACATTATCACAATCTCAACAATGGAATTTTATGATAAAAGGGATTAAAAAGATGACATTAGAACAAATGCAAAGATTAATTTTTTACGGAGGATTAAAGAAAACATTATCATGTATGTTCATTTGTTCATTTTTTAAGAAAAATGCAATATTAGTTGATGATAATTTTTGTGGTAATAGTAATAAAACAAAACCTAAAACAAAACCTAAAACAAAACCTAAAACAAAACCTAAAACAAAACCTAAAACAAAACCTAAAACAAAAAATTAACAATAATAAATGGAATTAAATGCTTTAGAAACAGGAGATATTCTCCTGTTCGACGAGACCCCTGATGGTTGTTGTATAAGTATTATTAATACTTTAATCAAATTTTTTACTAACTCTATTTACTCTCATGTTGGAATAATACTAAAAAATCCTCCATGGATAAAAAAACCAGGATTATATGTATGGGAATCAACATACCATGGAATTGCTGATCTACAAGACAATAAAATAAAATTTGGTGTACAGATAACACCAATACACCAATATATAGATAACTACCCAGGAAAAGTAGATATATATGTGAGAAAATGTACTAAACCAGAGATGTGGACAACAGAATTACTAGAATCTATTCATAACGTAGTTTATGGGAAAAAGTATGATATATTACCACAAGATTGGGTAGAAGCACTTATTCAAGTTGATTTATTTTCTCCAAGAGATACTGTGTTTTTTTGTTCTTCTCTAGTAACTTATATGTTAGTTAAAGGTGGTTTTATGAATAAAAATACTAATTGGACTAAAGTATCTCCTCAACAACTTTCATCAAGTTGTAATGATCTTTTATGGAATTATGAGTATCAACCTGATAAAATATTAGATACAAAATAAATTTGAAATACTTTATGAAATTAAATACTCAAAAACAGATTATGCCGAATTTACTTGCAGAACATATTATGAATATTATAAAAAAATTTATCGAAACATATAATGAAAATATTATCAATGAATTTGGCTTAAGTAAAGAACAGCTAGATCCTTTATGGAATAAAATTATGGAAACTTATAATTATTCTTTACCGAAATCTACTCCGAAATCTACTCCGAAATCCACTCAGAAATCCGCTCAGAAATCCGAGGTGTGTAATACACAAAATATTTGTATACCAGTTATCAAAGGATGTCCTTACGTTTTTACTAAAGGGAAAAATGTAGGAAAACAATGTGGGTGTAGAGCAAAAGGAGGTCGAATGTATTGTAGTAGACATAAGAAATATGAAGGTAAACCGCCAAAAATCCCTAAGAAAGAACATCCTCCTGTGAGAAAAAGTATAATTGCTCCATCTAGAAAAGTAAATAAGAAAAAAACTTTAGATGTTATTTTACATAAAGGTCCGAAAGGTAAATTATATCATCGCTCTACAGGTTTAGTATTTAATTCTGATAAAATAGTTATTGGAACATGGTTGAAAGCACATGATACAACGGATGGTGTAGATAAGATTCTCCCTTTAACACAAAAAGATATAGAAACAGCTAAAAAACACATGTTTGCGTTTAAGACAGATGAAAATAAAGGGATAGAAAATGCTATTCGTAAAGTTACGAATATAGATTCTACTGGAGTTGATGAATTTAAAAAAAAATTAGAGGTAGCAATTGAACAAACAAATACAGAAGCAAAAGATGTAGAGAATATTCTGGCAGAACTTCAAAAGACAAAGAATCAATTAGTAAAAGAGGATGTCGAGGAAGAGGAGTTAGAGGAAATATTGGAGGAGGAAGAGGAGTTAGAGGGAATATTGGAGGAGGAAGAAGAGGAGGAAGTATTGGAGGAGGAAGAGGAGGAAGAGGAGGAAGTATTGGAGGAGGAAGAGGAGGAAGAGGAGGAAGAGGAGGAAGAGGAGGAAGAGGAGGAAGAGGAGGAAGATTTAGACAGTAAAATTGGTTCAATTATATCTGAAGTTCTTGAGTTAGAAGAGGCGGATTTAGAGGATGAATTAGAGGAGGAGGATTAAGTGATAATTTTAAAATAGAATACTATTCATAATAAGTATTCTATTAATAAAGAGATGCCAGAAGGACCAGAATGCAGATTAACCGTAGAATATTTAAATCGAGTACTTTGTGGTAAGAAAATTCTCGATTGGGTATTTTGTGGGGGACAATATGTTGAAAAAGATCCTATTGGTTTTCCTGAATTTGATAAGTCTTTACCTTTGTTAGTGAAAAATATATCTTGCAAAGGTAAATTTATTTATTTCATCCTTGTTGATGATAACGATCAGGAGTATTATATATTACATAGTTTAATGATGACCGGAAGATGGCAAAATAATCATGATAAGTATTGCAAATGGTTTCTAGAACTAAATAATAAGAAGACATTATGGTTCCGGAGCCCTAGATCATTCTCAACGGTATTATTCACGAGTGATAAATCTGTTTTACAAAACAAATTAGATAAACTTGGTCCAGATATTATGGGTCGAGAATTTTTTCTTCCAAATTTTAAACTATTATGTCAAAAATATTCTAAACGAAATATCACCTCATTTTTGATGGACCAACAAGTAATATCTGGTTGTGGTAATTATATTAAAGCTGAAGTACTTTGGTATGCAAGTATATCGCCGTTAAGAAAAGTTAAATCTCTAACTAATGAAGAAATAGAGTTATTATATGAAGGGTTACGAATTATCCCACGTTTATCATATAATCGAAAAGGTCTTTCGATTCGAGATTATAAAAATGAAAATAATGAACCTGGTGAATATTCTAGTTCTTTGAAAGTATATGGTAATAAATCTGTTACTAGAACTAAAACACCTGATGGGAGAATTACATATTGGGATCCAACCAGACAAATATAGTATAAAAAAATATAAAGTTTGATAAAATGAATGATTTTGATTCTACTTTAAGTATTCTTAGGGAAAAGGTAAAATCCTTTACAAATACTAGTATATCTTATAAGTCTCAAAATACAAGTATATTCAAAAGTAAAAAAGTAATAATATTTTTACTTTGTATTCCTTTTTTATTGGTATCAATAGGTCTTTTTTGTTGGAAACCGGATTTTGTAACTGTTTTAACAGAAGATGATGAAGGATTTAGCAAAAGAAAAATAAATTATAAAAAATTTGTAATTATTATTTTCATTATCAGTATTATAATTTATGGTTTAATATATTTATTTTGTCGTAAAAAGAATATAAAACTATGGTAAGTATTCTAGTTAGATTTTCTCGATAGATAGAAGTGGTTAATGATCCAAAACAAGATCATTATAATCAATGCTTTAATAACGAGTAATATATAAATAGATTTTGATGCGAAAGGTATAATTTTCTTAAGTAACATATCTATTTGAGGCAATGAAAAAATTATGAATAATATAGCAACTAGTAAAGAATCCTTGATTTCTAATAATAAAATATTCATAGTACTCTTGTGTTTAGTAAATAGAGTATTTACGATTTGTAGCTCGTTGTTGGTGGGTACACTTTGATCTACTGGTAGTTTATTGAGAAGATCTCCCTGATGATTGGAATTATTCTCAGGGGGATTCTGTGAGTATTGTATAGTTGACATTTAGTTTTGCTTTAATAACGTTTTAAGCCAATAAATTTTGTCAAATAAATGGCGCTGTCTCTTAAAAAATTAGAGAAAATATTAGAAACTAAAGGATTAATATTAAAAAGATATTTTACCATTGGAGGAATGTGTGTGTATATAGAAATACTAGTAATAGAGAGTGCAGATATATTTCTATTGTATATACCTAGTAAATATGATATAAAAGCCCCAGAAAGTATAAATTCGTTCAAAATTAAGCAACTTGATATAAATGAAGATGGTACAATACCAGGAAATTATACTGGTGAAATTGATATTGATTATTCTATTACTTTAGATCCAGCTAAACATGAAAATATAGAAAAAAGTTTAGTTAATAATTACAATTATCCAGTAACATTGGAAGATATCAGTAAAAAGGATATGAAAGATATAAGAGAAGTATTAAGACAGTTAAAAAGGCTTAAACTTTGTATTCAAACGTTGAAATATAAGTTATGTATAAGAGTGAAGAATTATTTATGTTGTGTTAGAAGAGATAACACATTTGAGTGCTTTGTAATAAAAAACGAAACATTTAATAAATCGGAACGTAAATTATTTGTGTCTATAGATCTTGAATCTCTTTATACTAAGTTATCAAGTGTTGTTACTGATATTAAAACAGTAAGAGATGGAGTTTACAATATTTTAGATAAAAATCAGATTAAACTTACGAGTAATTTAGAGAAGGTTTTAGAGTATAAAACTGATTTCGTTAAGTCTTCAGAATTTATTAGAACTAGAAAGAATCAATTATCTAAATATCTCAAAGAATTAGAAACAATGTTAAAGGATTTAAAATCTTCCGAGGTAGCAACCATAATAAAAATAAACCAAATTAATCAACAATATAATTCTGAAATAAGTATCAAAGGAATTCATACAGATATCCAGAAAGTACATCTTCTTTCAGTACACGAAAAAAGAATTACTGATATTAATATTGTTAAACAAGATATTATTAGAAATATAATTCTGATTAAAAATAAACTGGAAGATTTATCTTTAAAAGTAGATAAAGTTTGTTTCGATAATATCGTTATGATAAATACAATTATTAGAAATTTTATCGATCTAACAGAAATTAATATTAACTTACAATAAATCAGATGTTGTATAGGACTATTGAATACTATGATAATACTACTAAAAAAAAATCTAGCTTTCCTTTATGGGCCTGTTTACTTACAATCGGTATAATTATAATTATAGCTTTATGGTTAATATGGTCATTAAGTAGAAGTAAAAAAGGTCAAGATTTAGACTTTAAGTTCTATTAATATTTACTTATATAAATATGAGTAAAGTTTTAAAAATTTCTATAATCGTAATTCTTAGTATTGTTTTAATCATACTAATAATATTTTTATGCAAAAAGATTCATAACGAAAAATATGTAAAACTAAAAAATATTTCTAATTTACTACCTAAATTTAACAGGAAATATACTAGAACAAAAAACTTACCTAAAAAAAATAAAAAACACAAATATAGTAGAGGTACTGATTATGATAGAGGAAAAGTCAGAAAGAATAGATTTCAGAAAAACTATATCCAATAATATAATATCCTTTTGATATTATATATTTAATAATTTACTGGTAGCTAGAATTACAAAGCTGACGCTGATACTGTGTATTGCAGTTATTAGCTCCTTGGCCATATGCATTGGTAATATTGAAGAAACCATTGCATGAACCTGTTTTATTACCGTGCGTTAATGCTGCAT
>MDTB01006316.1_pt1 | contig 10063 bp, 9 predicted proteins | sample 811161 | NCBI WGS metagenome assembly MDTB01 (sample SAMN05326650, study PRJNA326480) | marine metagenome | isolation source: seawater | place: Mediterranean Sea | collected 2009
AGAATAAGATAAAAATTTTTGAATAAGATAATATGTTTTCTTTTATTTAAAAATTTTAGAAATTCCTAATTGTATTATAAATATTTTCTTCAAATTTCTTATATAATTCAGATTTAGAATTTAAATTATAAAGATCAATAAAATCGAAAACTGAGTAGTTTTCTTTAAAAGGAGATTTATTTAAGATATTTATCTCTAATTGTTTGAAACTATTGGCAATATTCAAAAGACTATAGGCGCTTGAAATAATAGATGGACAATGTTTAGAAAAATCTATGTGCTCATAAACAAAGTAATCTATACCCTTCAAACCGGACTCAATTAATGCTGTACTCTGAGGTCCAATAATCAAATCCACATCATTTGTGATATCATCAAAGTTATTGTACCCTTCTATTACTGGTACTTTTTGTTTGTTGTAAATGAAAAATTTTTCATTGTTTTTTAAAAGTTTCCTCACTTCAAAAATAGATCTTGTTTTTATTCCTTTAATAGATATTTTAAGATCAACAAGCATTTTAATTACATTACATAAATATATAATTTTTTGATCTATTTTCTCTATCATTGAAATATTCATAATGTCAGGTATAAGAATTAGTACATTAGTATATTTATTCCTATTTTTCTTTACCAAGGGTAAAAATTTCTCAAAATATGGAAATGAAGTAATTACTATATTCTTTTTTGAGACACCAGATAAAATTGCATTTTCATAATCAAAACGGCCAAAACAAAATATATAATCAAATAAATAAGTTTTTAAATTTTTTTGTTTTAATTCTTTATAACCCCAATCATAATAGCCATGCGGAATCAAAGCTGTTTTGATTTTTTTATTTTTTGCAGCTTGTGCAACTAATAAAAAGTGTTCATACCCATCTGCTGACAAAATTACCAAATCAATCCTGTTTTTTTCAAAAAAATTTAACGCAGAAGTGTAATATTTTATTGCATCTTCGAAATATACAAAAAGAAATTTCTCAAAAACTTTAATAATTAACTTATTTTCGATTAATGTTTTTTTATTTGATAAATTCGTTTTCAAAAATTTAAGAATGAGATTTATATCAATTGTTTTTTTATTACTATAAAATTGAAAATATGAAATATTCTTGCCAAACGATTTAAAAATTTTTTTTGTTGAAAATTGATAAACCCAATTAAATTCTAATTTTCGGTTTTCATCTAAAATATCTTCAAAATATTTTTCTGATTTTCCACCGGGCATAAATAATATATTTTTACCTGCAGTAAGTTTTAAGTCAAAGTAACTATATATCTTAAAAAAAACTCTTGAAATAAACTTGGGTTTAGAAAAAATTGGTTTTAAATCTCTATATCTACCACCAGGATCTAAAATTTGTTTGAGTTTGCCAAAGTAAATTTCCCCTCTTTTTTCAGTTACATTTACAGGATATAATTCAAATCCAATATTTGATTTAAGTTGATAAATAGTTTCGATGAAGATTTTTTCTGTATTATTTGTAAAATATACATTATCATTCTTCTTTAATAAGGTTTTTAAACCTAAACAATATCGTGAAATTGTTGTCATCAAAATTTCTACTGATGGGCAAAAGGCAGATCCCAAAGATAGGCCTTTTACTTTACTTAGATCATTTCCTTTCTCATCTAAATACCAATTCCATAGAAATTCATTTATAAAATCACTAAAGACTTTAGAGTTTTTTGGAGTGATGTATTTATCAAAAAAATACATTTCTCTTTTTTTAAGAAGTTCAATTTCAGATAACGTAAAGTTATCTGATAACAATATCAAACATACATTTTCTAAGCATGAGTATTTATTTTCAATAAGTTTTAACTCTTGAAAATTATCTATAATAATTATATTTCTTTTCACTTTTTTTTAATAATGATAGCGTCTAAATCAAAAACTTGACATAAACCATTCATAAATGACTTTTTCCCATCAATTTTAGTAGTCCAAGATCTACAAGGGTCATTTTTTTTTTCAAGATCAAAAGGAAGATTAAATCTTTCAATTTTGTCAATTACCAAATCTAGTTTTTTTAATTCTTTTTCAATTGTTTTCAAAGAATGAAGATTCCACCCTTTTTCAAAAGTTTTTGAATAATTGTTATTACGATAATTAATCAATACATCAACGTCAAAATGATTAAAATTGTCAAATATTATAGCTATTCCATCTGATGACAACGAACTTCTTATCACTTTCAAAGAATGATGAATATTATCAAAATAAGAAATTACACCTGCCATATTTATTACGTTGAACTTTTTGCTGAAAGTATAATCTTCGGCACTTCCATTTATAAACTTTACGTTATCAAATTTATTAAATTCTTTTTTCGCTTCTTTAATTAAAATTGGACTATCGTCTAATCCTAGATAGTTACTATTCTTTCTTCTTTTATATAAGTGATATATCCACTCACCTTTAGCACACCCTAAATCTAAGACTTCTAATTTTACTTTTTTAGAAAAATAGTTATCTATAATATTATAACAAAACTTAAATGTTTCTTTAGGACTTCCTATATAATCCTCATCTAAGTAAATGTAATCTTGATGTTCTGTTACCATGCTATTCTTTCCAAATTGGATGCTTTAACTTCCAATGCCCATTTTCTTTCTCCCAAAGATGCTCTGGTCTTGAATTTTCAACCACCTCTTCAAAAGTTTCTAATGAAACATCCATATACTTTAAACAATCATTAAGGTAATATTTTGGAAATTCACCATCAAATCGTTTTACAAGAGCTATACCCTCGTCTCTAGAAATAACGCCTGATCTTATCTCTTGATCAGCCGCTGCTGTTGCTCTTCCCATTCCAAACTTTGTATAGAAAGTGTAAAAATGTAACCAATCTATTTTATCATCCATAGATGCGTATTTATCATAACTCCCTTCGAGCCTCTCATCAGAAGGTAAAAAATCTGAATTTTCTACAGCAAAATAATAATTATCGTGAAAGTTCCAGCGTTCATAGTAACTATAAAAGTGAAACTCAGCTTTTGAATTCATAAATGCATTCTTATCAATAGGCAGATAAGCCTCTAAATCTATTTTGGATAATTTATATTTTTCCATAATTTCTGTAACTGAAAAACCACCAATTAACATTTTATCTAAATCAACATTTTCAGAAGTATAATAATTAAGGTCCATTGTAGGAATATTTACCCTGTCCATTCCCATTCCAAATTCTGCATCATGCTCGCCAAACATTATAAAATCTATACCGAGTTGCATGGCCAGCCTTGGAGCAAGATTTTTTTGACCAATAATAAACGGTTGAAAAGGATGACAAAGACCTTCAAAAGCTAACTTTGTTAAAAGTCTGTGAACTTTAAGATTTTGATAAACAGTATAATTAGAAAAACCTAAATTTAACCATGCCTGAAAATTTCTCTCTCCCTGGGGTGTTTGTAGATTGGGAGACCATGTACATAGGACTGGATTCATTTGATATTTATGCTTTAACTTATGAGCAACTATTATACTATCCTTACCACCACTACCTGGAACCAAAACATCAAAACCACCTGTTTTTTTTCGATGTTTATCACATAGATCCTTCAGTTCTCTTTCTCTTTCTGCCCAATTTATTTTATCTTTTGATCTATAAAAGTGACAAGCGTCACATATACCGTCTTTTAAAGGGACATATGATTTTCTATCTTTCGAGCTTTGTTTATGCTCAAAAGCAGAATGCGGTCTTTGGTTGCTCCTAGTGCAACTTTGGCAGAACTCTACCTTTAGAGGTAATCCATATTTTCCAAATTCTTCCATATCAATAATTTAAAAAATTTTCAATTAATTTTATTCCTGAAGCTCGACTCTTTTCTGGATGAAATTGAACACCAAAGATATTCTCTTTTTCAATTGAACAAACATATGAATGGTTACCATAATTGGTTATAGCGTTCATATTTTTATAGTTAATAAATTCATATGAGTGCATGAAATAAAAACTTTCAAGGTTTTCAATGTTCTTAAAAAGGACACTTTTCTTAACTTGTTCAACACTTCTAAATCCCATATTTGGTAAACTAAAATTAGTATTAATCAACCTAACCTCAGCATCAATCAATCCAAGACCTTTAGTTTCCTTAAACTCATAACCAACTTTACCCAATACTTGAAGACCTATACATATACCTAAAGTAGGTTTTTTGATAATAGCATCTTTTAAATATATATAAAAATCGTTAGTTTTTAGACTTTTCATCGCATTAGGAAAAGATCCAACCCCAGGTAGTATGATTTTGTCGTATAGTTTTATTTCGTTACTTTTTTTAATTAGCCCAGGTTTGCCACCAGCTTGTTCTACAGCTTTATAAACGTTAAAAATGTTTCCACTAAGATCTAAATTTATAATTCCAACTTTAACTGATTTCATTGAGTTTTTCTCTTAGTTGCTTTATTGAGATATTTTTGTAATGGAGTATGGATCCCATTGCAATGGCACTTGGTTGGTATTTTTTATAGAGTTCTGTAATATGTTCAATTGAACCAGCACCACTACAAGCAATAACTGGTACAGTTGAAATTTTCATAATCTCATTAATTAATATCTTATCAAAACCCTTCTTACTACCATCTTTATCTACAGACTGAATTAATATTTCCCCAGCACCTCTTTCAGTTGCTTCCTTTACCCAATCAATAACATTTTTACCAGATGGTATTCTGCCATTATCCGAATAACATTCCCACCAACCACCTCTATTTTTAGCTTCTATATTTAAAACAACAGACTGTGAACCAAAAACATTTGATGCTTCATTTATAATATTAGCATTATGCTGTAATGCATAGGTATTGATTGCAACTTTGTCTGCCCCGTTAGCAAATAATTTTTTAAAGTCATCTAAAGATTTAACTCCTCCTCCAATAGTTATAGGAACAATGACCTTTTGAGATGTTTTTTTTATTTGTTCAAAATTAATACTTCTTTGATAAAGACTTGCTACAATATCAATGTATATTATTTCATCAATACCATCTTCATAATATTGAAGTGCAATGGCTTCGGGACTACCAACTTTCTTTAATCCTTCAAAATAAATTGGTTTAACAACGTGATCGGATTTGATTTCTAACTTTGATATCAATCTTGATTTTAAATTATTTATAATCATCTTAAAATTCTTACTTATTAGATTTAAATAAATAGAAAATCAAGTATTATTAAATCAGAACTGCATTTCAACGTCTACAATAGCTTTTGTAAAACCACCAAAGCCTGATTTAAAAGTTGATATTCCAATTTCTTTTTCCAATGGCTTCGATATATTTGGGTGATTTCTATAGACAATTTCACCAATTTCGAAATATTTGCATCCAATAGCTTTTGCAAAATCAATAGCTTTCCACATCAACGAATGGAAGAGCGGTTTATTATTTTTATAAGACCTAGATGCAGAAACTTGATAATCAGCATAGTCAGAACTTATGCTAAACAATCCTGCTGAAATCAACTCACCATTTATTTCACCAGTTACCAAAAAACCTTCATTATTTTTGACAATATTATATTTATTTAACCAAGAATTTTTTGATTTTGTCTCTCTTCCTGCTTCGGATATATGTAAGTCTCTAAACCTAAATATAGTATCTTGATTTATATTCTCATAATTAAAAATTTTAATATCCATTTCCTCAAAGCCTTTATTAATTAAACTCTTATAGCTTTTTCTAATTTGCTTTCTTAGAGATTCTATATCAAGTGTTAAATCTAAGACTTGTGCAAAAGTTAATTTCGCTTGAGCACCTTCACGCAATAGTTTTTTCGAAAATTCTGACAGATTACCATTTTCTAAAAAATCTCTTAGCCAGAAACTGTGATTTTTCAAAGGCATATTGTCAAAAACCTTAAAAAAATTTTTCTGAATTTTTGCTGTTCTTATTTCACTATTTTCTATTATAATCGAAGGAACATCAATGATATCAGGATTGTAACAACTAAAACCCAATAAACCCATAACTGGTTTATCGTTATTTTTTATAATAAAACTGATATCATTAATATGTGACCTTTCTATCAGCCTTTCATAATTATAAACTTTGTTAAAGGGCATCCAGTGTGGCCATTGTCGATTAGAATTTCTTGCGAGTTCATTATATGCTTTAGTAAAATTTACTTCGTCATCTTTATACCATAAAATATCCATCAGCATCTCAATGTATTTTTTTTATATGTATACTATTCTAAATCTCGTGTTTTAATAAATTTAATAATTCAGATTTATTTCTGACACAATTTATACCATAGTCGTTCATAACATTTCCATAATATTCATTATTCACATTCAAAGTTAAAACATTTTTACCTAATTCCTTTGCTTCAAGTAAAAACATAGATGAAAACCCAAATATATAATCTGAAATATCTATAAGTTTTTTTGGTTTAAAATCATTAATTATAATAGTAAATTTAGAAATTTTTTCGAAGTATTTTACATAATTATGCTTTTTCTCTGTAGGATGTTTTTTAATAATTAATGTAAAGTTTTTATTCTTTTTGTATAAAACCTCCAAAACCTCAAATAAAGCTGTACTATTTTGGAGTATTGATTTAGCAGTAGGTTCTTCAGAAAACCATAATGGTATTTTTGACGGAAACGGTTCAGATGCTAAGACAAGAATTTTATTCTTTTTATTGATTTTTAGTTCAGAGAGTACCTTATCCTTATTATAACAAGTTTTAGTTTTTTTAAGTTTAGTTAAATATGGGTGATTATAAATATAAATTATTTTTTCACTTATCCCGTTATTAATAAGTATTTGTTTTTGTTTATTGTCCAAAGAAATAATGTAATTGGGAAGATATATATTTTTAACCTTTTTTTTTAAATCTGCAAACCTCTGCCATGGATGCCAGAAATGATCAATAAATGCGTATGTCAAAATATTTTGTTTTCTTGCATCTAAAGTAATTTGCTTTTCTAAACCATACCCAAGGTTGGTTCCTAAAATTATATAATCATATGTATACGCATTAATTATTTTTTTACTAAAAACTCTAAAATTATAATTTTTTACATGATTTGATTTTATGCCATTAAGTTTAAACGTTTTATAAGCATTTATTAATGAAAAGATTTTTACAACATTATTTTTTTTTAATTTTTTTAATACTTCTACCATGTATAATGCCGCACCTGAATCTGAGGAAACAGCTAAAATTGTTTTGTTTTTATCGTCTAGTATTTTCATTATAAATCTTTGAGGTATACTCTTTTTTTAAACTTATTAGACAACTCCATTGCAGAACAAATTTTTACTGCTTCTAATGCATCATGATTAGATATTATTGGCTCTTTGTTGTTCAATATACAGTCTAGAAAATGTTCAAATAAAAGTTTAAAAGGTCCTATTTTATTATTGTTTACCGTTGGAGAGTATCGTATATCAGGAAAATGAACCTTGTTTTCAGGGTTATAAAATAAACCAAAGTTAGAATGCTCATTTGAGCTAGCTATTCCCTCACTCCCAAAAACTTCAAAAAAAGTATTAGGAGCTAAGTTTGATAAAGGAGGCGTGCACCAGGACACAAAATGATGAGCATCAATGTCATTGGATAATCTCATCTTTGAACTAAGATAACCTTCTAAGGATTTATTAAAATAGATTAAATTGGCTTCTACATATTTTACTTCTGAATTTGTTATCCATCTGATCAAGTCAACTTCATGTGGCGTAAGCCAAAAAAATGGAGACATATTGTTAATTATTCTTTTAAAAATAGTACTGTTTCCATTTCTTCTGCTGTGTATTAATCGAATTTTTCCTATTTTATTTTGGCTTATATGGTTCTTTAACGCATCATTTTGTGAATTAAATCTTAAATTAAAAACAGGCATAATAATTGAATTATTTTTACTAAGTTTGAAAAGTTTTGATATTTCACTGGCTTCTTCATAAGAAACTGCCAGAGGTTTTTCATACAAAACGTGTTTACCAGCACTTAAAGCAATATTTATAATATCTTTTCTTATCCATTCCGAAGTAGCAACTATTATTGATTCAACATCAGGATTATCATTAATAGCTTGAATTAAATCACAATTTGAATATGGTCTAGCATCATATAATTTAGCAAGTTCATTTTCTCTTCCAGATTTATTCCCAACAATTGCCAATAGTTTTGTAATAGGGTTTTTACTTATTATATCAGAATAAGTTTTTGCCATGTTTCCTGACCCGACTATAATAAATTTTACTGTACGCATAATTTTTTAAGTTATGTCATTTAGAATTAATCTGTAACATTAGTGATAAACTTTCTAATGTGTCTTCTTTATTGATGCCATTATTTTTGCCACAAATATAATCAATAAAGTACTTTAATGTTTCTTCATAGTAATTAGTATTTAAATCAAGTTTAAATGTAAAAACATCTTCTTTTGAATAAAGAGATATAAAATAATAGTCTTGAGTTTGCTGTAAAAAATTAAATCTAATTTTAACACCAGAATTATTTTCAAATATTCCAAGATATTCTAACGATTTATTTTTTTCAATTTGAGAAATTTTAAAACCACTTCCAAGTAATTCATTAATCATTTCAGCCATATGAATTCCATAAAAAACTACATTTTTTAATCTTGGGTCATCACCTAGATCTTTACAGATTGCTGGGCAAATAAACATTCCTCCTATTATATCTTTATCAAAAATTATTTTTTTAAATTTTTGTAAGTCATTTGCAAACCTAAAAGCAGAAGATGACATAACTGGCACATTATTTTTTTCAAAAATTTCAAAGAATTCATTCGCTTCATTTATATCCATTGCTAGAGGCTTGTCTGCAAAAATAGGGATTTTGTATTTTACCAGCTTTTTTGCTAATTTAAGTCTTTCTTCACCAAATCTATTAAGAAGTAAAATTCCATCCGTATCCTTTAGGGTAAAATCTAAATCGGAATAATTTTCTGCATTCAACGATAGTGAAGTTTTAATGGCAAAATTTTTATTTTTGCACCACACAGATTTGATTATCGATTTCCCATAAATTGAGCTTGTCTTATCAACTAGCAATTGGCCAAAGGATTCAGCATGTGACGAATCACAACCTATAATAGATAATTTTATTACTTTATTTTCCATTTTGAGCCAGCAATATGTCTAATATTATTATTATCAACAAAATAATAGGTTGTATAAATTTCATTTTCATGTAGTTCAATCGAAGATGGATATCCCATATCCCATATGGGTGAGTCAGATCTAATTACAATAGGTTTTGACCAACTCAAACCTTTATTTAAAGATATTGAAGCATTTATGCTATAAGGTTTTTTTCTATAGCCATATGTACAAACTATATCCCCATTTTTTAAAAAGTACTGATGAGCAGGCTGTCCCCATAAACCAGTTTTTTGAACAGGAAACCAACTTAAACCAGCATCAAATGACTTACTCATCATCAATTCACCAACTCCACCAACTGGTATAAACTCATCAGATTCAGTTTTAAAATTTTCATCTGACCTGATCATGGCATTCAGTTCTCCGTCACCTAAATTTAAAATACTAGTTTCATTAAAGTTGATCCCAAAGTGTTGACCAAGGGATCCTTTTACGTCAGATGCTATTAAACATTTGTCTCCCCATGTCTTTCCCCCATCAAATGATTTTAAAATATAACTTTCATCTGATCTTTGGGGTGCTCCATTATACATACTTACTATTAAGCTCTTATCTTCAAGTTCTACTATTGGTTCTCGAGAACAAGAAGCTGGAAAAATATTGCTTTCTATAGTTCCAATTTGGTTCCATGTTTTACCAACATTAGAACTCTCCAGAATAACATTACTTTTAAAAGAAGCAACAAGACCATGAACTGGTCTATGAGATAATAATCTATTTCCAATTTTGTTTCTATTAGAAGATTCAACAACTTCTAGTAGCGCAAACCTTAGAAGTAATTTACCATCACTTTTTTTCATTATAGCGGGGTCATTTACTCCATATCCAAATTGAGGTTTATAGATCACTCTTGCATTTTCAATGTCCCAATTTATTCCCCCATCAAAAGATTCAATTAAAAAAATGTCCGAATTAGGG
>MDTB01057228.1_pt1 | contig 10063 bp, 9 predicted proteins | sample 811161 | NCBI WGS metagenome assembly MDTB01 (sample SAMN05326650, study PRJNA326480) | marine metagenome | isolation source: seawater | place: Mediterranean Sea | collected 2009
TTATGTAAATTCAAAATTAGATTCTGGAAAAATAATTTTACAAAAAAAAGTTAAGATTTTCAAAAGTGATACTAGAAAAAAAATAAAAAAAAGAGTTTTAAAACAAGAGCATTTTATATACCCAATGGCTCTTCAAAAAGTCTTAGTTAATCATTAAAAAAGAAATTGATTTCTTTTTTTGCATTTTCAATACTATCTGAGCCATGAACTGAATTTTTGTCAATTGATATGCCGTATTTTTTTCTAATTGTTCCTTCTAATGCGTCATTAGGATTAGTTGCACCCATTAATTCTCTATTAGCTAGGACAGCATTATCTTTTTCTAAAATCATTACTAATATTGGTCCTGAGGATAAATAAGTACATAAATCATTATAAAAAGGCTTTGTTTCGTGAACTTTATAGAATTTTTCTGCCTCAAATTTTTCTATTTGAATTTTCTTTTCTTTGACAATTTTAAACCCATTGTTTTTGAACATTTCTTTAATTTCATTTTCAAGATTTCGATCAATCGCATCTGGTTTTATAATGGAAAGTGTTTGTTCTAGATTACTCATAATTATTTTCTATTAATTGATTTAATAGTCTCACTCCAAAGCCAGTTGCACCTCCAGAATTTAAGGCTCCACCATATTTTGAAAAAGCCATACCAGCTATATCTAAATGAGCCCAAGGTGTTTTGCTTAAAATAAATCTTTGTAAAAATTGAGCAGCAGTTGTGGACCCTGCTCCACCTACATAATTAATATTTTGCATATCAGCATTTTTAGAGTCGATAAGTTTATCATAATTTTTATTAAGCGGCATTCTCCATACTTTTTCTTCAACTTGATTGCCTGCATCACTTAATTCATTTGATAACTTGTCATCATTAGAAAATAAACCAGCATATTCTGAACCTAAAGATACAATTATAGCTCCAGTCAATGTTGCTAAATCAATTATAAATTTTGGTTTAAATTTTTTTTCTGTGTATGTAAGCGCATCAGCTAAAACTAATCTACCTTCAGCATCTGTATTAAGTACTTCAACTGTTTTCCCACTATAAGATTTAAGAATATCTCCTGGTCTTAATGCATTTCCTCCTGGCATATTTTCTACAAGGCCAACTACACCTACTGCATTAATTTTTGCTTTTCTTAATGCCAAACTTTTCATTAGTCCAACCACAACTGCTGACCCAGCCATATCATAAGTCATATCCTCCATAAACTTAGCAGGCTTTAAAGATATACCTCCTGTATCAAAACAAACACCTTTTCCAACAAATGCTAAGGGTTTAGAATTGTTTCTTAGCCCATTCCATTCCATTGTTACAAGATAAGATCCTCTAATACTTCCTTGGCCTACTCCAAGTAAAGTATTCATACCAAGTTTTTTTAATTTTTTCTCATCGTATATATTTATTTTTAATCCAATTTTTTTTAATGAATTGATTCTTCTGGCATATTCATCTGGATGTAAAATATTTCCTGGTTCAGAAACTAAATCCCTCGCATAAAATGTTCCTTCCTCAAGAGCACTAAATCTTAATTGATTTTGTATTGAGGGTTTATTCTTTCCAGTAATATTTAATGTAATAATTCTATTATCTTTATTAGTTTTATATTTTACAAATTTATAAGATTTTAATTTTATACCATGAAGGAAATAGCCTATGAAATTTTTTTGTTTACTAACTATAGTGTCAGTGTTTATAAAATATTCACTATTTTTTCCATAATTTATACGTCCATATAATTTAGCACCTAAACTTTCTATTTCATATGATCTAAGATTACTTTTAATAGAAATTAAAACTATCTTCTTTTTTGAACTTAACTCAAAAACAAATAAATCTTTTTTTAAATCACTAGTTTTTAGCAAGTCGCTAATATAAGAAAATTCAGAGGTGGAAATATATTTTTTTAAAGTATTAATATTAAACTTATCATTAGTGAATAAGACTAAATTACTTGAGAGTTTCTTTGAATTACTATTTTTATAATTAATTTTAATTGACATAAATTTTTAATACACTTTATACGAGCAAATGCTATATATGTGATGAAAATATTTTCAATGAAAAAATTATTATTTAGAAAATTTTATCAAGATATATCAGCTTTTTTTTTAGCTTCTTTATTAATGGTAGGCTTGATTGTTTGGACTATTCAAGCAGTTAACTATTTTGATTTTGTTACTGAAGATGGCCATGGATTAAAAATTTACTTTTATTACTCATTATTAAACTTTCCAAAGATTATTGAGAGAATACTTCCTTTTATGTTTTTTGTATCAGTATTTTATACGATCATTAATTATGAGGTTAAGAATGAAATTTTCATTTTTTGGATAAACGGCGTAAATAAAATAAATTTTTTAAACAAATTATTATTGTTTTCCTTTTTTATTATGTTCTGTCAAATTATTCTAGGTTCATATTTTTCTCCAATGTCAAAATTGGAGGCAAGAAATTATCTTAAAAGTTCAAATGTAGATTTTTTTACTTCCTTAATTAAGGAGGGAAAATTTATTAACGTTACTAAGGGTCTTACTATTTTTATTGACAGTAAAGAGAGCGATGGAAGTTTTAAAGATATTTTTCTAGAAGATGATAGAGAATATACTTCAAAGATGATCTATGCAAGTAAAGGATATCTTTTTGAAAATGAATTACAAAAAAGCTTTAAGCTTTTTGATGGAAGAGTAATAAATATTGAAAAATCTAAAATTAATTTATTTGATTTTGATCAAATAGATTTTAATTTAAAAGATTTAAATACCAAAACAATTACAGTTCCAAAAGTACAAGAAATAGATACTAAAATATTATTAAGTTGTTTTTTTAATATTGAAAACAATAAATTTGACCTTTTTAAATGTGACGAAAACTTAATTAAAGAAGTTAAGGTTGAGTTAATTAAAAGGCTCTATAAACCAATTTATATTCCTATTATAGTTTTATTTTCATGTTTTTTAATTTTATATTCAAAAAATGAAAAAAATTATAAAACAAAGATAAATTTAATATTTTTAATAATTTTTTTTCTTTTGATAATTTCTGAGGTGACTATGCGATACTCTGGAATTTCATTTAATTATACAATTTTGTATTTATCAATACCAATAGTAATTTTTATAATTGGTTACTACGTATTTTATAGATTGGCTAAAAATGCTTAAGATTTATCAAAAATATATTATCATAAATTTTTTAAAAAAATTTATCAATGTCTCTTTAATTTTTTTATCTTTGATATTTATTTTAGGTATTCTTGAGGAAATCAATTTTTTTAAAGATATAGATGTTAATTTTTTAACGCCCTATTTTTTAACATTATTAAATGCTCCAATTACTCTTTTTGAAATTTTCCCTTTTATCTTTTTGATTTCTACACAATTTTTTTTGTATGATCTTTTTAAAACAGAAGAACTTAATTTATTAAAGAAAAATGGATTAAGTAACTTAAAAATAATTAAAATTTTATTTTTTTTGTCAATATTCATAGGAATATTTAATGTCGCCATCTATTACAACGTTGCTTCAAAATTAAAATTTTATTATTCAAATATTAAAAATGATTTATCAGATGATAACAAATATCTCGCAATGGTTACTGAAAGCGGATTATGGATTAAAGATGAAATAAATGATAAGAAATATATAATTAAGTCAAAGATTATTAAAGACGAATTTTTATTTGAGAATATTATTAATGAATTTAGTTCTGATTTTAAATTGCTGCAGACTATCCAGTCAAAAAAGATTGATATTAGTAGTAAAAAATGGATAGTTTATAATCCTTCAATAACTATAGAAAACAATACTGAAATAATTAGCAACGGTACCCTAGAAATATCATCAAATTTTAATTCTGAAAAAATTAATAATCTTTTTTCTAATATCTCATCATTTGATATGTTTAGACTTTATGATCTAAAGAACGATTATGAAAAATTTGGTTACTCTACTGATGAAATCAAAATTCAAATATTGAAACTTTTTACAACTCCATTTTTTTATGGAGTTCTTACTATATTCTCTTTTATAATTATGTTTAATTTTACAAAAAATAAGTCCCTTTTATTTCACATTATTACCGGTGTCTTATTATCGGTAATTGTTTATTACATAAATTTTATTTTTAATTCACTAGGAAATAATGGTAAAATTCCAGTCTACCCATCAATTTTTTTTCCGTTATTTATCATATTCATTTCATCTATGATAGGACTTATAAATATCAATGAAAAATAAAATTATAACAATAATCATTTTATTCATTTTTCAATTTTCAAATGTAGCTTTATCCGAAGCTTTTTTTTTAGAAAGTAAAAACATAGAAATATTAAAAGAAGGAGATCAAATAAACGCTTATAAAGGAAAGGCAATTTCAAATGATAATAATTTAGAAATAAATTCGGACGAATTTATATATTTAAAAAATTTAGATTTATTAAAATCGATCGGTAATGGTCTTGCACTCATTAAGTCAGAAAAAATTAAAATTAAATATGATAACGCAATCTTTGATCAAAAAAATTCTAATATTAAAGCCAATGGGAATGTAGAAATTTTTCAAATAGATGGAAGTTATATTATTAAAAATGATGAAATATTTTTTGATCAGAAAAAAAATATCATTAGTTCAGATAAGACTTCTAAAATCGAAGATGATATTGGCAATACTCATTATGTTGATAGTTTTGTATTCGAAATTAATAAAAAATTAATAAAAGTAAAAAATCTTGTAAGTAAAGATCCTGAACAAAATACTTTCAAAACTTCTATAGCATTTATAAAAACTGATTCAAAAAAAGTTTTTGGAAAAGATGTTAAGATAGATCTTAATAATCCCTCAATTCAAAGTAAAAGCGATTATAGATTAAGGGGTAACAGTGTTAAAATGAATAATGACTCAACTGAAATTACCAAAGGAATTTTTACAACTTGTAAAAAAAGGGATGACTGCCCACCATGGCAATTTAGTGCAAAAAAAATAAAACATGATAAAAAAGAAAAACAAATTTTTTATGACGATGCATTATTAAGATTATATGATGTTCCTGTTGCTTATTTTCCTAAATTTTTTCATCCCGATCCCACAGTTAAAAGAAAAACAGGTTTTTTAATTCCTTCAATTAAAAGCTCATCAAATTCAGATAACTTTTTAAATTTACCTTTTTTTTATGCTATAGCAGATAATAAGGATGCTACTTTTAAGCCAAGATTTTATGCAGATGAAAAGGTATTGTTTCAAACTGAATATAGACAAAAAAATTATAAAAGTAATCATGTTGCAGATTTTAGTTTTTTTACTGAAAAAGATAAAAATTCAAAAAACCACTTTTTTTATGAATTTGATAAAGATTTAGATATAAAAAATTTTGATACTGGCGAAATAAATTTAAAACTTCAAACTACGTCTAATGACACTTATTTAAAATCGGATAAATTAGAAAGTGAACTGATAGATGATAGTGATATAATGGAAAGTTCACTTACTTATGACTTATATTCTAACGATTTATCAATTAATTTAAGCTCTACAATATATGAAAATCTAAATGAGAAAAAAAATGATAAATATGAGTACATTTTGCCAAGATTATCACTCGTTAAAAATTTCGGTAATTTTAAAGATTTGAATGGAAATTTTTTATTAGAGTCTGATACTTTAATTAGACAGTACAACACAAATATCCAAGAGAAAAGAAATGTAAATAACTTCATTTTTGATTCAGGATCCAAGATAAATAAATTTGGCTTTTTAAATAGTCATGAATTTTTAATTAGAAATACTAATAGTGAAAATAGAAACTCAAGCTATAAAAATAAAAAAAATTTTTATCTATCGGGAGTATATCAATATAATTCGAGCTTACCTTTAATAAAAGAAAATAAAAATTATCAAAATATTTTTAAACCAAAATTATCTTTCAAAGCGGCACCAAATCATACAAAAGATGATAGAAAGAGTGAAAGAAAAATAGATACAACAAACATATACTCACTAGATAGAGCCACTGATGATACAAGTGTTGAAGGTGGTTTATCTGCCGCTTATGGATTTGATTATTCAATATTAGATAAATTTAAAACTAAAGAAGTATTTAACTTTAAATTGGCAAATAATTTTAGATTAGAGGAAAATGAAGATCTGACTAATTCTAATCAGATAGGTAAAAAAACATCTAATATATTCAGTGAAATGTCATACAGCCCTAATGATTATTTCACTACAAAATATGTTTCGTCTTTAAGAAATAATATTAAAGACATAGATTATGAAAATCTTATTAGTGAATTTAAAGTTAACAACTTTGTTACAACATTTGATTATCTGAATGAAAACAACACAACGGACAAAAATTCTTACTTATCCAATACTACCATTCTCTCGTTAGATAAGTTTAATAATTTATCATTTGCAACAAGGAAAAATAAAACTAAAGATTTAACGGAATACTATAATTTTATGTACCAATATAAAAATGATTGTTTAGCTGCATCGATAGAATACAATAAAGATTTTTACAGCGATAGAGAATTAAAGCCTGATGAAAGTATCTTATTTAAATTAACAATTATACCATTTGCTGAGGTAACTGGACCTAATATGAAACAATAATGATAATTAAGAAAATTTTACTCATAATTTTATTATTATTTGTATTCAATAAAGTGTCAGTAGCTGAAATTAAGATATTGGCTTCAGTTGATAATGAAATAATTACAAATCATGACATTAAAAAAGAAAACAATTATTTAGAAATATTAAATCCGAACCTTGTTAAACTAAATTTAAATAAGAGGCTAGAAATAGCGAAGAATTCAATAATCAACCAAATTATAAAAGAAAAAGAAATTAAAAAATTTATGAATATAGATAGTAAAAATGATATAGTAGAAAATTATTTAAAGAATCTATATTCAAAATTAGGTTTTAATAACGAGCAAGAATTTGAAAATATATTAAAACAAAAACAAAATTATAATTTATTAGAAATTAAAGAAAAAATAAAAACAGAATTATTATGGAATGAATTAATTTATTCTAGATATAGTAATCAGGTTAAAATAGACAAAAAAGAAATTTTAGAAAAAATAAATACATTGCAACAAGAGTCAAAAAAAGAATATTTACTCTTAGAGATTGTTTTTACAAAAAAAAAAGGTGTTGCTATAGAAGATTTATTTAAAGAAATTAAATTAAGCATAAAGGAAATTGGTTTCAGCAATACTGCAAATATTTATAGTAATTCTGATAGCTCTAAATTTGGAGGAAAAATAGGTTGGATTAGTACATTGAGTTTATCAAAAAATATTTTAGAAGAATTGAATCTTATAAATCAAGGTGAATACACAGATATGATAAAATTAGGAAATGATTTTGTAATATTAAAAATTGAGGATATAAAAATCGGAAACTCTACTATTAATAAAGAAAAAGAAATTGAGAGATTAGTTAACTTAGAGACAAATAAACAATTAAATAAGTTTTCAAAAGTTTATTTCAATAAATCAAAATTAAATTATTCAATCAATGAAAAATAAACCAATTATACTAGTTGCAGGTGAGCCAAATAGTGTTTTTTTAGAAATATTTTTTAAAGCAATCAAACGTCAAAGTTATAAATCACCGTTAATTTTAATTTGTTGTAAAAAAATTTTATCTGATCAGATGAGAAAATATAGATTTAAAAAAAAATTAAATGTTTTAAAACTAAATAAGCTGAATGAATATAAACTTAATAATAAAAGTATTAATTTGATTAATATTGAACTTCAGAAGATCAATAAAAATTTCAATACTTCTTCAACAAATAAATACTTAACTAGATGTTTTGATTTAGCTATAAAATTAATAAAAGCAAAATTTGCTTACAAGCTAATTAATGGACCAATTAATAAAAAATCCTTTTTGAATAAAAAGTTTCTTGGAATTACAGAATATATTTCAGCTAAATACAAAAGTAAAAAAACTGGAATGTTAATATATAATAAAAGTTTATCTGTTTGTCCTTTAACAACCCATTTGCCAATAAAGCTGGTCTCAAAAAAAATTAATAGAAAACTGATCGAAGATAAGATTGATCTAATAAACAAATTTTTTAAAAAATATTTTAAGTATAATCCGAAAATTGCTGTTACTGGTATGAATCCCCATTGTGAAAGTATCTTGAAATTCAATGAAGATGATAAAATTGTTTATAAAGCCATTAATTCTCAAAAAAAAAGAGGGGTTAATGTTAGAGGACCGTTTCCTGCTGATACTATTTTTTTAAAAAAAAATAGGGAAAAATTTAATATCATTCTTGGAATGTATCATGACCAAGTCTTATCACCTATTAAGACATTGTTTGAGTTTGATGCCATAAATATAACTATGGGATTACCATTTTTAAGAGTAACCCCTGATCATGGTCCAAATCAAAAAATGGTAGGAAAAAATGTCTCTAATCCCATTAGTTTGATCAGAGCTTTAAATTTTTTAGATAAAAATTGATTAAAGCTAAAAAAAGTTTAGGCCAAAATTTTTTGATTGAGACTAAAGTTATCAATCAAATTTTAGATATTGTTAATATTAAAGACAAAAATATTTTAGAAATTGGGCCAGGCACAGGAAGCCTTACTTATAAAATTTTAGATAGGTTGCCAAAAAATTTAATAGTAATAGAAAAAGATGAATATTTAGCAAATTTATTGAAAGATAATCTTGGTTCAAAAATAACAATTATAAATCAAGATGTATTAGATATAAATGAAAACTCTCTTAAAAAAGAAAAATTAACTGTATTTGGCAATCTACCATATAATATTTCTACAGAAATATTGTGCAAATGGATAAGTAATATCAAAGATGATAATATTTGGTTCGACTATTTAATATTGATGTTTCAAAAAGAAGTTGCTGATAGAATAATTTCTAAATTTAATACAAGGAATTACGGTAGATTATCTATTTTATCAAATTGGAAGCTTAATATTAAAAAAGCTTTTGATATAAAACCTTCATCTTTTTCTCCTAGGCCTAAAATTGATAGTACTGTTCTACTTTTTGAACCAAAAAAAAAATTTTTTAAACTCAATGATCCAAAAAGTTTAGAAAAAATTACAAGAATTTTTTTTTCACAAAGAAGAAAAATGATCAAAAAACCATATAATCTTATATTTAATGGTAATTTAAAAGTAGCAGATAAACTCAAGATAAAATTAGATTTAAGACCTCAAAATTTAGATTTTGAAACTTATTATAAAATCGCCAATGAATTTGAAAAATTAAATAGTTAATTTTTCAACATGATTTCTAATATATTCCAAGTCATAGTCTTTTGATCCATCACTAATTTCAGCATTAATTAAATTATGAATTTTATTATAACAATCTTGTAAATTATCATTAATAACCACGTAATCATAATTAATCCAATGAAGTACATCTCTCTCAAATTGTTTCATTCTTTCCTCAACTATTAGTTTATCTTTCATGTCTCGATTTGATAATCTTTCAAATAGAATTTCTTTGCTTGGTGGTAATATAAAAAATGTGATTAATTTATAATCTAAATTTTTATTTTTAATTTGATCGGCTCCTTGCCAATCAATATCAAATAATACGTTTTGACCTTTGTTAAGTTTCTCAATAACTGGAGTTCTTGTTGTTCCATAATAATTGTTGAACACTTTTGCATATTCTAAAAATTCTTGATTTTTAATCAATCTTTTAAATTCATCATCGTTTACAAAATAATAATCTTTTTCAGGTTTTTCATTTTGACGAGGTAGTCTGGTTGTGTGAGATATAGAAACTTTGAAATTATCTTTTTTAGAAAGAAGATTAACTAAAGTAGTTTTACCGGCTCCTGATGGAGAGGATAAAATAACCATTATCCCATCATTAGAAGTGGGCATTAGATAACTTATTAATTAGCCTTGCCTTCAATAAATTTAACCGCATCCCCTACTGTTAGGATTTTTTCAGCTTCACTATCAGAAATTTCTGAACCAAACTCCTCTTCGAAAGCCATTACTAATTCTACAGTATCTAAACTATCTGCACCTAAGTCATCTATAAAA
>MDTB01120847.1_pt1 | contig 10063 bp, 11 predicted proteins | sample 811161 | NCBI WGS metagenome assembly MDTB01 (sample SAMN05326650, study PRJNA326480) | marine metagenome | isolation source: seawater | place: Mediterranean Sea | collected 2009
ATCTATACCTAGTTTTAAAAAGTCAATTTTCAATCTTCCTATTACTTGAACTGCATCAGTATGAAATGTTAAATTATATTTATTAGCTATTTTTTGAATTTTCTCTATAGGCTGAATTATACCTGTTTCGTTATTAGCATACATCACTGAAATAATTATCTTATCTTTTTTGTAAAACTTATTAATTACATTTTCTAACATATCTAAATCAATATATCCTTCACGGTTTACATTAATAGAAAGAGTATTGTTTTGATTTTTGATTGAGTCATGTTCAATCGATGAAATAATTTTTTTTTTATATCCACTTAAAGCTAAATTATTTGCCTCAGTTGCTCCAGACGTAAATATTATATTTCTTCTATCACAATTAATTGATTTCGAAATATTTTCTCTAGAAGTTTCTAAAATATTCTTAGATTTTCTTCCATTAGTATGGATTGATGATGGGTTTCCCGAAAAATCCATAACTTTTTTGACATACTCCTTAACTTCTTTTTTCATTGGAGCTGAAGCATTATAATCTAAATAATATCTCATAATTTATAATATATAACTTTTTTTAAAAAAACTTTATACTATCTTTATTTATCATAATCTAAATCTGTTGGAGTTCCATAAGGAGTAAACTTCTTATTATCTTTCTTATTATATTTTTTAACAACTTTAGCTGGAATACCCATAACAGTTGTAAAGTCTTCAACATTATTAGTTACTACTGCGTTTGCTCCTACCCTTGCTCCTTTTCCTATAGTAATAGGTCCTAATATTTTAGCTCCTGCTCCTATTATGGCATCGTCATAAATAGTTGGATGACGTTTTCCTTTCTTTAGACTAGTACCACCAAGAGTCACTCCATGATAAATTAATACATTATTACCTATTACTGAAGTTTCTCCTATAACTACTCCCTGGCCATGGTCAATAAATAAGTTTTTTCCTATATTTGCGGCTGGGTGTATTTCAATTCCAGTAAGCATTCTTGAAAAATATGCTATACCTTTAGCAATAAACTCTAATTTAAATATCCAAAATATATTTGCTAATTTATGTAAATTTATGGCATGAAAACCAGGATAGAAAAAAAATATTTCTAAAAAGTTTTTAGCTGCAGGGTCTCTTTTTTTTATACTTTTTATTAAATTGAACATATAGGTTAAATGAAGTATTGTTATTTAAGCAATTAGTTAAATATATTATAAATATCAAGAATTTAAATACAATTAAAAATTATGCATGAAATTACTATACCAGGTCCAGAAGGAAGAATAGAAGCTAGATATAATAAAGGTCCTAGCAATAATCCTCCTTTAGTTATTTTATTACATCCCCATCCTCAACATGGTGGGAATATGAATAATAAAGTTATATATAACTGCTTTAAAAATTTTACATCACTAGGTTTTTCAGTATTACGCTTTAATTATAGGGGAGTTGGTAAAAGTCAAGGAGAATACTCAGGAGATGAAGGTATAGGAGAAATGACTGATGCAGCCTGTGCTTTAGACTGGCTTCTTCTAAATAATACAGAAAGTACTAGGGTATGGGTTGTAGGTTTTTCTTTTGGAGCTTTTATTGCATTAAATTTGCTTATGCGAAGGCCAGAAATAGAAAATTTCATAGCAATATCTCCTCCAGCTGACAGATATGATTTTAGTTTTTTAGCTCCATGCCCAGTATCAGGATTAATATTACAAGGAGATTCTGATGATATTGTTAATGAGACCGATGTAGCACTTTTTGCTAATAAATTAGACAGTCAAAGATCTATTAGTGTCAAATACTCTAAAATAAAAGGAGCAGATCACTTTTTTTCTGACCAATTAGATTTAGTAAATGACATTATTAAGAAATATGTGACTAAAAATTTAATATCAAATAATTAAGATCTATAATAGTATAGTACGCCACCTGATAAAGCTTTTCTTACTCCTGTAGTACTTTTAAAAGTTAATGCTTCCCCTAAAATGCTTTTTACGGCGAAATATCCAAATGCTTGTGCTTCTAAACTATCACCATCCCAATCTAAGTCTTCAGCTAGTAAAAGTTTAATTTTTAATTTATTCTTTAAATTAAGCATTAAAGTTTTATTATTCCTACCTCCTCCGGTAACTATCAATTTTTTTAAACTAAATTTTTTTAATTTTAGACATATAAAATCAGTAATTATTTCAACTAATGTTGCTAAAGCATCCTCAGTAGTCAAAGTATTGATGTAGGTTAAACATAATTCATCTAAATGTTTTCTATCATAAGAAGTTGTTTTACTATGTTTAATTAATAAATTTATTGTTTTTTTTTTAACTGAATTGTTAACTTGACCTTTATTCGCAAGTTGTCCATTCTTATCCATATTTAAATTAAGTCTTTTACTTATTAAGGAATCTAATGGCCCATTTCCTGGTCCAGTATCAAATCCTAAAAAGTCATAATTATTTTTAATAATTGTAATATTTGAAACTCCCCCTATATTCAAAATACCTACTGGATATAAAATATTTTTATTAAATAATAAGTTTTTATGAAATAGAGGAACTAATGGAGCACCCTCTCCTCCATGATTTATATCAGCTATTCTAAAGTCACTAATAACATTAGTTTTAAAAGTTTTTGAAATAATTTTAGAGTTTATATATTGCCAAGTCCATTTAGCTAATGGTTCATGAAAAAAAGTTTGACCATGTAAACCAATTACATCTAACTTTTTATTAAATTTTTTTAAAATTTCCTTGATAGCTAATATATGCTTATTATCTATTATTTCTTTTATTTTAGAGTAATTTTCTAAAATAGAATTGTTATAAAGCTTCTTTTCATAAGAATTATATTCTATGAAATTAGTATCTATTTTTTTTATATAATTTTTTCCATCAGTTTTAATTATAGCAACATCTACTCCATCAAAGGAAGTACCGCTCATAGCACCTAAAGCATAAAAGTATTTTTTGTTTTTCAAAAACTAGTTTTCTTTATGAGAATGTATAATAGCTTCCACTTCTTCATTACTTAGTCCTGTGGCCTTTATTATATCAAGATGATCTTGTCCTCTTCTGGCCATTTCGATTGCCTTTGTCATAGCCTGTTCTCCTCTGATATCATCAGCTAATCTAGCTGCATTTTGATCTAATCTCTTGAGATAGTTTGAAAGATCTTCTGTTTTTTTTAAATTTTCAATATTCTCTTCAGATAGAGCTTCTATTTCTTTTAATATGGAACTATTTCTAATCTCAATTTTCTCGATTTTAGAAAATAATTTATTTTTAAAATCAAAATCTTTCCAAAACTTCCATAACACTAAAAGTACAATAAAAAATAAAAAGCAATAAAGCTTTACAATATCTATGTTTTCCATAATTTAGTATAGAAAATTTGATATATAAAGTATAATTATTTTTTTAATGTATTATAAGAAGAAAAATCTTTTAGAAAATTTAATTTAAATTCATTATGTATAGATAGTTTGTCTATGAGTTTTATCGTTCTTTTTAAATCTGTATTTTCTATTTTATCAAAGGAAGATAGTTTTCTAAGTTTCTTCAATTCATTACCTACTTGCAAGGCGTTGCTTGCTACTTCACTAGTATTAGAAGTAAAAGATTTTTGCAAATTTTCTAATAAGCCATTCAACGTTTCTAGCATAAAACTACTTAATATCTTGATATGCTTGTAACAAAGCATCTGCTATTTTATCTAAATCAACAGGATATTGACCCTTAGATATTGCATCCTTGATAGCACTCACTTTTGCCGTATTAATTGGAGCTTCAGAACTCATATCTTTAACATTTAATTCTGAACTAATTTTAACATCAGCAACACCTTTATCAGGACTAGACTTAGTGCTATTAGACTCAGAGATACTGATATTTTTAGTTTTATTATCATCAGTAACCCTTTTACCTTGGGTATTTCCAGTATTTATGTTACCTAATTTATCTATCATTTATATTCTCCATAATTGTATTAACGACCTGTATCACTAAATATTTAGCGAAAAACTGAAACTTTTTTATTATTTTTTACCCATGCCTTAATAGTATTTCCAGTACTCTTGTTTAATACTTTCATATACTCTCCTTGCATTGCTGAACTTAGTGCTATTCCATCTATCAATATTTGAACATTAGATTTACTATTTTCAATTATAACTTTTTGTCCTTCTCTAATAGTCCAATTTTTTTCTATATGCCTTTCCCTTAATATTTGGCCTTTTCTTATTGAAACCTTGATTTTTCTTCCCAATATTTTATTCATTTTAGAAAAATAATTATTGCTTCCTGTTCTTATTGTTTTTTCAAAAAATACATCATTTGCTGAAATTATATGACCTTTTTTAAGATTTTTATTTAATTTTATTAATTTTACACTGTCATATATTTTTTTTCTTTTTTTCTTACTATAATTTTTTTTAGTTTCAATTTTTATTCTAATATTATAAGACCAAGGATTTTTTAGAGGGCAAATAAACTCTAAAGTATTGAATGTATTAAATTTTTTCTTAATTTTTATATCTTTTTTACAATTTGGTAATTTTATTTTTTTACTAATACTAAACTTTTCTCTAACATTATTAAGTTCAAAATATTCTTTAATAGCAGTATTAATTTCACTATTTGTCATACTGTATACATTAAAAGCACCAGAGAAAAATATTAGAAATATTAATATACTTTTCTTTATCATTTAATTTCCAAAATAGTAAATGTTCTCTTCTCTTTTAAAAGAGGAGCTTTGATTACTATTCCTGTTATTATTTTTATATATTAAATTCTTTATTTCATTTATAGAAGGTAAGTATAATCTTTTATTAGCAAACATGAAGTTAGCATTATTTCTTACAAAAGCATGTTTGTTCTTTAAAACTACTGCTGATTTGACAACACTTAAGTTTAAGTTATTATTTCCATAGTGTTTGTTAATAATACCAGACAAACTATCATTTTTTTTAATTATATAATAAAGACTATAATCTTCATTTTTGTCAAAGCTTTTATTAGTTTCGTTATTATGTGATTGTGATGAAATCCCATATTCGTGAACTACAAAAGGTTCGGAATATAAATTACTTATTAATAATAAGTTTATGAAAACTATTGATATCATGACTATTTTAATTTTTTTTATCATATTTACTCCAAAAATCTAGTCTGTTTTCCAGAAAAACTATTTAACTCTAACTTAGAGTTAAGAGGAGATAAAATTGCATTATTATTTCTTAATTCACTAATTGATAACATAGTTATATTGTTTGTCTTATTATCTTCTAAAACTGCTAGTTGGTTTATTCTTAAACCTTGTTTTTCTCCTAATGGCACAGCTAATTTATCGTTAATAACTTCAATTTCAGCAATAACTGGTTTGCATGAAAGTTGTCTATATATTATGTCAAATATACTATTTGATATTTCATCTAACCTGTCATTTATAAATCTTTTATCCTTCTTAGAAAACAATTCAATAATTTCAAAATTACTGTCAATGTTTATAGGTATATAATATTCTTCCTCTATAGATGTCACGATAGTATTTGTAACACCATTGAAAACTTCTATTCTAGTATTGAAACTTAGGGCATCGGAATCAAATAAATGTTTATATTTTATATTAGTATCGCTTAATAATTTATTCTTGGAGTAAAATTCGGGGAATATTTTAGATTTTTTTAAACTAAAAGAAGGAATATAAATGTAATCTCCATTTACAACATCAGTGCTGCCATTAACTAAGGTTTTATAATCAAATGTCTTATCAAAGTTTTGATTGTTAAAATCGTATTCTTTTAAAGAATTATCTACATAATTAATTTTTGAATTATTTAACATGTTTCTTCTTATATTATACAGCATTTTATCAATATAATTGTATGCCCAAGATGGAGTATTAGTATTTATTATATAATTACCTTTAAATTCTTTAATATTAAAAATTTTTCTCTCAGAACATATAGTATTACTGTTTTCTAAGTTACCTACAATAGCTTCAACTTCAACAATATAATTATTGCTTTCCACATAAGATTTAGTAATTTTATAATCTAAAATCTGATTATTTGGTTTAACTATAAAATTTTCATTTAAATTAGTTTTTTCGTCTATACTGCTAAAACCCTGAACTTCAGCTCCTGCTTTCATTGAAGCAAAATATAAAGCATCCTCTAGTGCTCTCCTTTTTGCTTGGTTTTCATCAATACCATTGAGATTTATTTGACCTTTAGCTTCAACTCTAACTAAATTATTTGATTTAATGATATTATCACTTTTTTTAGTATCCTCAGTTAGACCAGTGGCTAATAATGAAGCTGCTGTAGCTCCAAATAAAATTTCTTTTCCACCAAACTTAGTAATTTTCTTTCCCACCTGTTTAATCAAATTAAATGGTACTAACTTTTCTAGAGTTTTAGAAAGATGCTTTGCTGGCTTTAATGCAATATTATCTGCTTTAGTAAAGGAATAAAGACAGTTAAAAATAAAGAAAATTAAAATAAATTTTTTCATATTAAGCCTTAATACTTCTAGCCTCTCTTAATAATAATAACATAATTTCTCTATCTATTTCTAATACAGTTTCATATGTATCATCACCAGTAGGGTTTATTCTAACTGTTTTTGCTCCTCTTATAGTTCCTTGCACCATAGTTCTGAAAGTATCATTTTGAGTAACTAAGTCTATAACAGTTGTTCTAGAATCGACTTTTAAACCATGTATTTGCTCTGCTAGTTCTCTCATAGCTGCCATTCTAGCTGCTCTAATAGCCATTAATCTTTTTTGTGCAACATTTCTTCCTGGTTGAGTTGAAACCACAGCGTATCCTACAGCAGTAATAGTAGGTATTTTTGCAACTGATGCTGAAAGTATTTCTTCCGTAGCTTTAATTACATCTTGTCCTTCCTCGGGTATTTCTATTTTATTAATTTCTGCTTGTCTATCTTGATTAGAAAAAGGAAATCCTAATCCTGTATATTGATTTGAACACCCTGAAACTAATAATAAGGTGCTAATGAATGTATAAAAAAGCTTTTTCATATTAATCCTCCAAAATTTAATATTAAACCTGCATTTAACATGCCAAAAAAATAAATAAGTAAATTTACTAATAATTTTTATGCTAAGTGCTATTTTATTGGCACGTATTTTGCTTCTTCATTAATTATTAGATTTTTTTAGTAAATAATAAGAGTTATTTAATAAAAGTGTCAAAATTTTGAAGGTTATTATGGATATTGTTAAAAAAGAAAAAAGTATAATTATAAAATTAATTTCTAGTATTAGCTTACCAATAGGAATTTTGATTTTAATGACTATGATGGTAATTCCCTTACCAGCCGTATTATTAGACGTTTTTTTTACTTCAAATATTTTAATTTCTCTTATAGTTCTTATGGTTGCTTTACAAACATTCAAACCATTAGATTTCTCTAGTTTTCCGACAGTATTACTTTTTGCTACAGTCTTAAGGTTAGGTCTTAATGTTGCTTCTACTAGAATAGTTTTAAGTCAAGGACATACGGGGACTGACGCTGCTGGAAATGTAATCGAAGCATTTGGAAATTTTGTAATTGGTAACGATTATGTAGTAGGAATTTTTGTTTTTGCTATTTTAATTATTATAAACTTAGTAGTTATTACTAAAGGCGCTGGAAGAGTTTCTGAAGTTTCAGCAAGATTTACATTAGATGCTATGCCAGGTAAACAAATGGCTATAGATGCTGACTTGGGAGCTGGAGTATTAAGTAGTGAAGAAGCAAAAGAAAAAAGACAAAGCATAGAAAAAGAAGCTGATTTTTACGGTGCTATGGATGGTGCTTCAAAATTTGTTAAAGGCGATGCAATTGCTGCTATTTTAATTCTAGTTATTAATGTTATTGGAGGTCTTATAATAGGAACTACTCAACATGACTTATCGTTTACAAATGCAGCTGAAAATTATGTAATTTTATCCGTTGGTGATGGGTTAGTAGCACAAATACCATCTTTATTACTAGCTATGGCTACAGCAGTAATAGTTACAAGAATATCATCAAATTTTGATTTATCAGAACAAATTTCACAAGAGGTAGGAATGACCAAAGCATGGTTTCCTGCAGCAGGTGTATTACTTTTAATTGGATTTATACCGGGTATGCCAAATTTTTTATTTATTTTTAGTGCTTTCTTAGCAGGCGCAATTGGGTATTATCTTTATAAAAGAGATAAAATAACTGAAATTGATAAAAATTTACAAATAGAAGAAAAAGAAAGTACTGAAGAAAATAAAGATTTAATTAATTTAAATGAAATTACTGATAACTCTGCGATATCTGTTCAGCTAGGTTATGGTCTTATAAAGCTTGTAGATAAAGATAATACAGGTCCTCTAGTGTCTAGAGTAACTGGAGTAAGAAGACAAGTTTCTAAAGACTTAGGTTTCATAATACCTTCAGTAAGAATTACAGATGACTTAAATCTTGGTGCAGATGAATATACTATAAAACTTGGACATACTATAGTAGGACAGAATCAAGTTTTTCCAGATAAGCTTTTAGCTATACCTGGATCAGAAAGTGACATAAAAATTTCTGGAATTGAAGTTAAGGATCCTTCCTTTAATATGGATGCAGTATGGATAGATAAATATAATAAAGATAAAGCAGAAGCCGCTGGTTATATGATAGTAACTCCGGAGGCTGTAATTGCTACTCATTTAAACCAACTATTAGTTAAGCATTCAGGCGACCTTATTGGACAAGACGAAGTTCAAGGGTTACTAGATAATCTACAAAAGTCGTCACCGAAATTAGTGGAAACTGTAATTCCTAAAATTTTACCACTAAACCAATTAACTGGTATATTAAAAATATTGCTAGCTGAGTCAGTGCCAATTACTGATTTAAAAAGAGTACTTGAACTACTATCTAATATTAACATTGCTAACATGTCTATAATAGATATGGCTGAAACTATAAGGCCTGCATTAGTAGGTTTATTAATACAAAAAATATGCCCAATCAATAAAGAGCTCTCAGTTATTACTCTTTCACCTGATATGGAACAAATTATTATTAATGCTCTAAAAGATAAAAATAATACAGCTTTTACATTAGATCCAATATTTACTCAAAATATGATTAAAGCTATTGCTAAAGCCTATGAAACGGCATCTTCAAATGGTGATAACTGTGTGCTGTTAACGTCGCCTATTATAAGAAGAGATTTATCAAATTTAGTAAGACAGAACATAGAAGATTTAAATGTATTGGCTTTTACTGAATTACCTGAGTCAAGAAGAATAAAAGTATTAGCTACAATAGAAAATAAAAAACTAGAGGAGAATAATTAATGATTAATGAGACAACCGTAATCAAAGCAAAAGATACAGCTTCAGCTATGGAAAAAGTAGTCAATGAACTTGGAGCAGACTGTGTAATTTTATCTACCAAAAAAGTGAATGGCCAAGTATTAATTACTGCATCAAATTCACAAAGAGCTAAAAGATCAGTAAAAAAGAGGTATGATAAAAAAAAGTTTGCTAACATATACAAGTTAAACTCTGGAAAATTAGATATTAAAAATGCTAATATCAATAAACCTCAGCTTAAAGCAAACCTTGAAAGTAGTATTTCTGATGAATACCTTAAAGGTCAATATAAAAACTTTATAAAAAAAGAAATGTCTAATTTATTGGATCAAATAGATAAAAAACTAGAAAATATTTACATAACAGACAAAGTAAGTAATGTAGGTGCTAATTTTTCTAGTTCTTTAAAACTTAAACAAATTGGCTTTTCAAATAGAATTATAGAAAAGTTTTTAGAAAATACTACTCATGATAGTTTTGAACAAGTAAGAGTAGACTTCTTTAGAAGGCTATCGGAAAGTTTAGCCTCCCCCTATCCAGAAAGAATTTTTAAGTCAAAGTTAATACTTGTTACTGGAACTTCTGGTTCTGGAAAGACAACAATGGCTGCAAAAATTGCATCTTCCATAGTTGATAAACTTGGAAAAAACAATATTGTTTTAGCTGAATTATGTAGAAATAGTAAATCTGCTTCCGAAGATTTAAAATCTTTTGCTAGATTGTTAAATA
>MDTB01147955.1_pt1 | contig 10063 bp, 3 predicted proteins | sample 811161 | NCBI WGS metagenome assembly MDTB01 (sample SAMN05326650, study PRJNA326480) | marine metagenome | isolation source: seawater | place: Mediterranean Sea | collected 2009
GCATATATTACTTAACACGAGAAGAGTGTAAAATTATTATTAAACTCAGATTTTAACCATTAATATAATATATATGTAGACATATCATATATATAGTTCATATTTTGGATATTAGCACATTACACACAACACAAACGTTTTTACTCTAAAACTCTAATGTCCTTAAGAAATGTAGCAAATTCATCTTTATTAATAGTTCCGTCGTCATTTACATCAACTTGGTGCAACAACATTCCAAGCTCACCGCCAGATAAATGACATATACGATTTAATGTCTCAATAAAATCGTCTAAATCAATTTCTTCTTCCCCACGAGATATAAGGCGAAAAATTGAGGTTGGATCTTTACCATCGTGCGAATATGTATTTGCTTTTAATTTACATCGAATAAGATCTAATTTTTCAAATATTTCCAACTTCGATAACTTAATTATTCCTGACTTTTTTGCATCTAATATTTCTAGAACTTCTTCAACCTGTTCATTTGTCATATAAACACCATCTAATTTAGCTTCATGGTCAACACCTTTGTATAACTCTTCCCTCGTTAATATACCATCCATATTTCTATCCATTTTTCTTAAAAATTTTAGATTTAATTGACCACCAGCTGCATCACTGCGACTTACCAAATGTTTCAAACGCATTAATTTCATAGTTAAATTAGATGCAATTGAGTCATTTCTTGGTTTTAGTAGTTCAACTGATTTCATTTCTGGCGGTGGGATTTCTAATGAATCAATTTCATCCCTTGAAAACTCAAACAAATGTTTATACGCAACTGAATTTGAATCATTATAATCTAAAATTCGCAGCAATAATTTCGATTCTACAGCGTTTAATTCTATAACTTGATTTAACACTTTCTCAAAATTTTTAATGGATACAATGCCATTATTACTATGATCGTATTTTTCAAATCTGCCTATTAATTCATCTAAATTTGAAATATATGAGGAGGCGATAATTTTTTTCGCAACTAAAATACTATGCAACAATTTAAAACTAGATTTTTCAGTTCCAAACGTATCCAAAATTTTCTTTGCATCTTTTGCTGTAATATCGAAACCGATAAGTCGAAATTGTAGTAACAATTGCTTAACACCTTTATCAGAATTTTCAGATACATAAATGCCCGAAAATAATGGTGGATTTAATAAAATCGTACGTTGTTGTTGCTTCTGCATGGATATTAATATCTCTCCTAAATTTTTTTCCTTTGGCTTTGGTTTTGCTTTTTGTTTTATAACAAGACCATTTGGTGCTACACCACCTTCACCATGAATAAAGTTTTCAAAATCTTCATAGCTAACTTTACCTTTACTTTTTTTATCAGTTAATTTGTAAACTGCATTTAATTCCTCTGTTTTCATCGGGTAAATACTTTTAATGATTTGTTTAAAACGTTGTGCTGGTAAATAACCTTCTTTGTGTATATCCAACTTCTCAAACAACTGTTGCAAATTCTCTCCTTCCCATACATATGCAGCAGCACGTAATTTCTGCCTTAATTTCTCTAATCTTAATGGCATCACACAAGCTCGCAAAATTGGGGCAAACGTACCGGATGTATCGCCACCTTCTTCTTCATGATTAATTAAAGCCATTGTCGGTCCAGAACCAGCAACGTCTATTGCTAATTTAAATTCCATGAACGATATACGTCCATCGCCATCAATATCCATTACTTTCCAAAGTGTTTTTAATTGTTTTGACGTTAATTCCATACCTAAATATTTCATACCATTAGCCAATTCCATTTCTGAAATTTCACCACCTCTATCCTTATCACAATATGAAAAAAATTGAGAAGTTTGCAACGTTCTACGCTTCATTCTTGCACGTATCTTTGCCAATAATGCACGAGGTGTTGGATCCTCTGCACCACGGTGATCTCTACCTCCATCACCTAATAACCTATCCTCCGCTTTCAATTGAAGCCATTCTTTTGATGATTTCGTCTCTGTCATTGATAGTCTCCTATATATGCTTGCAACTCTGGCCTCTTCTGCGTCTAGCAACTTAGAACCTTTTCCACTTACATCATTATTTTTTCGTTCAACTTCAGATGATTTCTCTTTATTGTTGCTACCATCATCTTTCGTCCCAGGCTTGCCAGTTAAAATATATGGATTTGGAGATCCAAAGCGTGTTTTATATTTTAATACCCTCATAAAACGTTTCAGTGTAATACGGCCAGTACCTTCATCATCTAAATAATCAAAAAATCTATTTATCTCTTCAGTAGTAGTTTCAATTCCCAAATTTAAGAGTCCATTTTTTAAATTTCGTTTCGTTAATAAACCATCTCTCGTCTTATCCCACATTGCAAAAAGTGATGGGATTGTTAATGCTCTTCTGCGAATATGCCTTCTCAATGCACTTAATAAATGGTTTGGTAGATTTTCATCTTTAACGTTTCTAGGGCTACTTGTCAGTAAATCTACAAGAGATAGACGAGTATTTGGACTATTAAATGATTGTGGTTGTAAACTGTTTTTTTTGTTACTATTATTGCTTTTTTTCATCATATCTGCTGACGGTGTTTTTATTTCTATTTTTGTACTACCCTCATTATTTTTTTTATTATTATTGATATCATTCATATTATTATCTCTATTATTTCTATTCAAATAAACAGCTGAATTGCCAGTTGCAAGCTCATGAAGTGATGGTGTCTTTGATTTATATTGTTCTATTGCAATATTGTTATTATTATAGTTTTTCTTGTTATTATTATTTAAAAAGGACTTAACATTGGTTCGTTTGTTGTTTTTAACTATTGTATTGCCGATGGCATCCGTTTTTGTAGTTCTTTTTCTTCCTGATGATAAATTACTTGCTTCGTTTAACATTTTATCAAAAAAATCGTCGTTACTATTATATTTATTATTACTTCTATTATAACTCTTACTTGGCAAAGATGATGGAGAGAAGCTAGAGATTCCCCTCCGACTAGACAGGCCACCAAATGCTATTCTTTTCGACACTTTTGATCGTTGACTTAGCAGTGAAACTGCATCTTCTGTTTGCTCTGTTGTTAAAGGCATTAAATTCTCCATAAGCTCAAAAAATTCTTCTTTTGAGGGTGGTTTTGGAGATGTAAACGCATTATAAACTTGTTCCGCACGCATTTCCCATACATCTTTGGAACCCGCTCTTTTTTCTAATTCAACTACTAAATTGGGTATTGATTTGATTTTTGACGGTGTCATATCTATTGGTGGCTCACCAGTATATACGCCACCATTAATATCCATATTCTGGATACTATTTCTTATCCTTTTTAACTCTTCGTCGTTATTTACATCATATTCTATTAATTCCATATTATTAGTATTATTAATTATACCAGGTGATAATGTATTTGTCATTCCGTTCTTGTTATTATCCCCGATTTCCTCGGCTATTAATGATGTCATTGTTTTATCTAACTCTCTATTTACTACATATATTATATATTATATAAAATATGTATATAATATTGCGTTTGTACAGTATGTTTATTCTATTATTTTATTATGTATGCCAGTTTGCATATATCTGATACCTGGTGATGGTAGAAAATGAAGAAGAAGGTGTGTGCAAAAGCAGCACTATGTGCCTATATAAGTATATAATACCAGGTATAATACTCTAACTGTGGATAACTGATATTTTTGTGCATTTTATTCTGGTTATAATTTTTTTTAAGAATAGTTTTAGTTTATTTATTAGTTTGTGCAGCGACGAGAAAACTGCTGCTGTGACCGTACTCAAAATCGAAAAAATTATTTAAAAACACCACACCCACCAGCAGCAGCACCACCTTTTTATTATTTTTTATTACATATATGTACACACACACAACTAACCCTAACACACAAGTGATGTGGGTGCCTGTAATACAAAAAAAAATTACAAGATTCAAAAACAGTAGAAAGGATTGTAGATATAGACAGATAGAACTTAAAATATGAGGCGATTAAATGTACAAACCACATCATCGAATGAATGTAAAAGAATAACTATTAGCAAATTATTTTATGGCATCATTATATTTTGTACCATGACCTTTTCAAAATTACTATTATTTTCAACAAATAATAATTTAAATAATATTAAAACCATTTCATACCAAGAATATAAACCGGGCGTCAAATTAACACGATTATCCGAACGTTTGCAAAATTTCCATTTAAGAAAAAATGCTACTGGCAAGACATCTTTTAAATATATGGATATTACAAATCCAAATGTAATAGAACTTTTTGTTGAAGAACTCGCTATTGTATATTCCTATGCTAATGGTTCTGCAAGTGATTATTTAAAAATACGTTTAGAAGCATGTAAAAATATTCATTCTCTAAGGTTTTGTAATAATAAATGGAGATTAGAAAGGAGTAGAGATAGTGGAGAAATTTTATATTCGATTAGATCAATTGCAAAAAATATGCCTTGGTTTCGAGGTCATATTTATATTGTAACAGCAACTGGTAAAGGACCAGATTATTTAGATTATTCAAATCCGCGTTTACATGTTATACATCAAAAAGATATTATGCCAAATGAAAATATCCCATCATTTATAAATGATTGCCAAGAGTATTATTTAACAAATATCAAAGGTTTAAATGATCGATTTATAATATTTGATGATGATACACTTTTAGGTAGATACGCTCCGCCATCGGTCTTTTTAACGCAATTTGGTGGCAATAATTTATATGTTGAAGATTCATTAGTTGATGATTGTCCATGTACTAGTTCTCAAATATGGTCATGCAGTGTTTGTAATACTTTGCGAACGTTACGACGAGTATATGGATCTGGATCTGTTCCATTTCATTACATGAAACATGCGCCACGTGTATATTCCAGGCAAGTGATAGAATATATACATACTGTAAAAGAACTAGATTATGCTATAAGAAGAGGTTGCAAAAATCCATTTCGTAGTGGATCTTTAATACAATTTGATTTTTTACATCATCATGTATTGATGCAAACACACCTCCATGATTTTGGCGTAAGCAAAGGTTGGAACGCTGACATGCATTTGATCCAATTAGCAGGTAATGATATCAATTCTTGGAAAAAGTTAGCAAGTGAATGGTCTGTGAAACCACCCTTATTTTATGCTATCAATGATGAAGGTTGGAAAGATTGTAGATATGGAGATGTTTTGTTAGATTTAATGAATAAATTATATCCTGAACCATCTGAATTTGAAAAGAAAGATGCAACGAAATTAATTCATTTTAGTCATTGTAAATATCCTGCGAAAAATAAACTTCGTTGAACAAAAAAAGAAAAAAATATTCATGTACATATATAAGATTTAATATTTTAAAAATGAATTTTAATAATATTTGTGCGCTATATATTATTTTTACGACGTAAATTTAAATATTATTATTTTTTTTACGAAAGTGTAAAATTATTATAACTTAGATTTTAACCATCATTATTATTTTTACGCAGAGCACACCATTTATCATTTAATTATGAAAATACCGCGTACATTTACTTTAAATATATTTTAATGCGATATTCGTAATATATATAATATTACATTATTGTGTGTGTGTGTGTTTGTTTGTTTTTTATTGAACCGATTAGCCCCACTCCACATAAGTCAATGATTTATTTATTTTTGAAACAGTTGTTGAATCTTTTAAATCTTCATTTTTTGATAACCATAACATTGTCTCAACAAAAGTTTCATAATCAATATTATTTGTTGAATTCGATAAACGGAATCCTTCTATTCTTTCCAGCATATCAAAGGCTTCATGTAATTTTAAATCATCACCTTTAGTTGATAAAATTTGAATCAATTTATTTTTATCCATGTATCTTTTTCCACCAGCTAAAATTTTAAATGCTTCTTTGATTTCACTTTCTTTGTCTAATCTGAAGAAACCAGCAGGAACGCGTGTTCTTAAATCTTTTGGTTTTTTCAAATCAATTTCTTCCTGTGGCACTGGTTTAGCCACTGGTAAGGAATTTAAAGCTCTTCTATTTTTTTCAACATGATGTATAGCATACATGGCACGTCGTGAAAATTTGTCACGGTTATAGCTTGAATAAGGTCGTTTACGATAATACTCCGCAATTTCTTGTTTATATCTTTTTTCTCTTTCTATTCTATACAACCTATCTTTTATATTTGCAGCTTTACGCTTATCATATGCCGCTACAGTTTTTAATTTCATCAAATCTAATCGATCTCGTACGCGAATGTGTTTATTCCATTCTTTTATTTTTTCATCCATCGTATATTTATATCTTGTATTGTGTAAAAATATGTCTTTTTTATTCCATCCATTTCTCCAATTTTTTTCTTTCCCAACTCTTCTGGACGATGAGGATGCGGTAGAAGGTCTTTGTCGTCGTCCTCTTCCTCCTCGCTGATGTTGTGACTTGCTAGTATTATTTTTCTTTCTCATTTTTTTCATGAATTCATTTTGTTTCTTCATTTTTGCCTCTGTATTTTGTCTTTCTATTTGTAAATCCCATTCACGTTTCAATATTATACGTTCGTTTTCTCTTTCCAATCCAGCTTCTCGTGCTTTTAGAAGATATTCATACTCTTCATCCGTAGTCTCGCCCTTCCATTTTATATATTTTTTGAATAAAGCTGCCAAAATCGGAGAATATTTACAAGCTAAATAAAGTGGCGTTTCTCCAATTAGATTAATTGCATGAATATCAGCTGTTTCTCTTCTTCCACCTCCATGCAATAATAAAATTGCTATTCTTACACATATTGCTAATTTATTTAAATCGCCATGATATTTTCTTGCAGCTTGGACGACGTAATACAATGGAGTGTTGCTATGCATGTTTTTATCATTTGCATATGCTTTTTTCTTTATTAATAATTCTCTAACAGTATGAATATCTGCATCTTGACAAGCCCTCCAAATAGTTTTTACTTTATCACCAGTTTTCTTTTTTTCCAATGCTAAAGTTGGTGTATTAATTCCATCATATAATACTTTATAATTGCTCATGTTTTTGTTTGCATTCTCTATATTTTTCTTTGGTATCTAACATGTGTAGATCATGCAATGTTTATATGTTGTATACAGTATATAGATGTGTTCATATATCCTGTGAATAATAAAAACATTATGGCCACATGTGAATAATTATAAACGGATTTTTTTTTTATGGGGGGGGCCAGTGGGGGCCAAGGGAAAAAAATGCAAATTGGAACCTTAAGAAATTTAATGATGTTATTATAACCTGTGCTGGTGTGGTTATGGTATACCACCAGGTGGTAATAAAAGATGCGATCGACGTCAATATCATAATGTGGTGTTGGTGGTGAGCAAGATGATGTGGTTTGTTGTTGTTAATTTGTTGTTGTTGTTGTTGTATAAAATATGTTCTATGATTCGATACCATTAAATATATATCAGGATATATACTACATCATTTCAAAACAAAGAGCCGTCAAGATACAAATACATTTATCATCATTGTATTACCTTCTTGCCACATCTTTACAGAATCAAGTTAGGAAGGGGGAAAAAACAAAAACAAATTAAACAAAATAATAAATAATGGAAGCACCTTTACCGACTATTAAAGATCTTGTTTTAATTGGAGGCGGACATTCACATGTTTTTGTATTAAAGAAATTCGGTATGAAACCAGAACCGGGGGTTAAATTGACATTAATTACACGCGACATTATGACCCCATATTCAGGGATGCTTCCTGGTCATGTAGCTGGGCATTACACATATGAAGAATGTCACGTTGATTTAAGGCCATTATCCAAATTTGCAGATGCTCGTTTTATACATGCGGAGGCAAATGGTATTGACACGGTGGAGAAAAAAATTTACATAAAAACAAGTGATGGGATTCCTCGTCCACCTATTTCATATGATGTATTAAGTATTGATATTGGAATATCACCAACAAAAATATCTTCTCGAATGGATATGGGACAAGAATCAAATAATACAAAATATACTTACTCCTCATCCATTACGCCAGTAAAACCTATCAACACCTTTTCAAGCCGGTGGAACAATATCACCAAACGTGTCACTACTAGTAATGTTGCAGCAAATATTGTTGTTGTTGGAGGTGGTGCAGGTGGAATTGAATTAACGTTAGCTATGCAATATAAACTTTTACAACTTTGTAAAGGTCGAAAGAAAGAGACATTGCCAAAATTTACAATTTTAACACGGGGGGATAATATTTTATCATCTCATAATAGTAGAGTCAGGGCAACATTTAGGCGTATTTTAAAAGATAGGAAGATACGAGTGTTGCCTAATAGTGAAGTTTTGAAATCAATTTATGAATACAATGATGATAATGATGATGGTGGAAATAACAATAGTATCAGAAGATCATCGAGATTTAAAAAATCAAGTAACAACAAAAATCAGCAAAAACGTGCGTTCCTTTTATGTAAAAATGGTGAAAAATACATCTACGATGAATGTATATGGTGCACAAGTGCAGCTGCGCAAAAATGGTTGAAAGACAATACCCAATTAGCATTAGATGATTATGGATTTATTGCCGTAAAAGATACATTGGAATCTACAAATTCAAATGATGTTTTTGCTGCTGGAGATATTGCTGCTGTTTTGAAATATCCAAGACCAAAGGCTGGGGTATTTGCTGTTAGACAAGGGCCACCATTAGCGGATAATTTAAGATATCGATTACGTGGTGAGGCCACGATACCATTTGTACCGCAAAAAGAATTTTTAGGTTTAATAAGTACTGGTGATAAATATGCTATTGCATCTAGAGGTTGCTGGTCATTTTCTGGCGCATATTTATGGTATATCAAAGATTGGATTGATCGTACATGGATGGATAAGTATACGAAATTACCCGATATGGCATTAGCAGCTGAGAAGGCACAAGCGGCGAAAGGTCATCCGGCTGTTGCGATTGCAGCTGGCTCGGATGCGATTAATGTTTTATCACATGTAGCAATGCGATGCGGTGGATGTGGTTCTAAAATTGGTGCGCCTATATTGTCACGTGTAATGAAAAGGTTGCGAAATGAAATTGTTATTCATCCTGATGTTATTATAGGTTTAGATGCACCAGATGATGCTGCTGTAGTCAAAGGTATTGGTGAAAATAAGACTGCTGTACATACGGTTGATTTTTTTCGCTCTTTTATTGATGATCCATTTACATTTGGCCGTATAGCGGCCAATCATGCATTGAGTGATTGCCATGCAATGTGTGCAGAGCCACGCACAGCATTAGCTATTGCTACTGTCCCATTTGCAGTAGAAGATAAAGTGGAAGAGACACTTTACCAAATGATGTCAGGTGCTTGTTTGGCATTAAAAGAATCTGGTTGTGCATTAGTTGGTGGGCATAGTGCTGAAGGACCTGAATTATCTTTAGGCTTTGCTGTAAATGGAGTTGCAGATGCAAAGGATGTATTACGTAAAGAAGGTTTAAAGATTGGTCATAAAATCATCATTACTAAAGCTGTTGGTACTGGAGTCATATTTGCTGCAGAGATGCGTGGTAAAGTTAATGGCATTGCAGTGGGTGATGCCATTAAAATGATGTGCAAGTCAAATAGAAATGCAGCCTTATGTTTACGTGATCATGGTTGTAAATCATGCACAGATGTAACTGGTTTTGGTGTTTTAGGACATTTAGTCGAAATGGTAAATGCTTCTGAAGCTGTTTCTGTTAGACTTGACTTAGATAAAGTTCCATTTTTGAACGGTGCCATAGAATGTGTTGAGAAGAAAATATTTTCTTCGCTGCAACCACAAAATATCAGATTGCGCCGTGCAATTGATACAGATAGTCAAAGAACTGCATCAAAGTTTCCTGAATATTCATTATTGTTTGATCCACAAACTGCTGGGGGATTGCTATGTGGTGTACCTGCAAATAAAGTCTCTGCCTGTTTAAAAAAGCTTCATAAGCTTGGATATGAATCTTCAACTGTGATTGGGGAAGTCATTTCCTCTGTTGGTGTACAAGCTGGTGGTGCAATTATAATTGATACAGACGGTATGGCAAATAAAACGTTAGATGGAGTTTTAGATGATGGGATTAATGA
>MDTB01063258.1_pt1 | contig 10062 bp, 10 predicted proteins | sample 811161 | NCBI WGS metagenome assembly MDTB01 (sample SAMN05326650, study PRJNA326480) | marine metagenome | isolation source: seawater | place: Mediterranean Sea | collected 2009
AAACTGAACATATAAATCTAAAATAGTAATTAAAATTGTAATCATCCAAATTTTAAAGACAATTTTTACCTCTTTAGGATATTTTGTAAAAAAGTAGGCAATAGATAAAATAAGAAGAATGTGTCTTATAAAAAAAATTGACCTATTAAAGCTAAGTTTAAAATCTATAGAGATAAATAAATTAAACAATAAATATAACCAGATTATAAGTAAAAAATAAATTATTTTGTCTTTGACAAAAAATATTTTCTTATTTTTTATGCATTCATATAAAAATAATAATGATAAAATTACTGTGAATGACTCTGAAATTAAAGTACCGAGAGTTAAAGCAATTGGATAAAATCCTATTAAGTATAACGGGAGAAGATTTTTATAAGCCATTTTGGGTATTTGTATCTATTCAAAATTTAAATTTATTGTTAATTTTCTTAATACATTCACAAATATAATTTATTTCTTTATTGGTAGTGTCCAGTCCTGAGGGTAAATAAAACCCATATTTACTTAAATACTCAGAATTTTTATAATTTTTTTTAAATTTCAATTTAAATTTTTTGAATGCCTGTTGTTTACTAATTGGCCAAAAAAAATCCCTAGTCTCAATTTTGTACTTCTTTAGTGCCTCTCTATACTTTAATGCTGATATTTTTTTATTTAAGATTAATATTCCAACTACCCAATAAACATTTTCGATATTATTTATTTTAGGTTTTTGAATATAAATATTTTTATAATCTTTTAATTTTTTGTAATATCTTTTTCCAATTTCTTTCTTTCTTTTAATGATTTTATTAATTCTTTTAATCTGGTTAATGCCAAGTGAAGCTTGTAAATTTGTATACCTATAATTCCATCCAATATCATAATGGTTAAATCTATTTTTTTTTCCAAAACATAAATTTTTAAAATCAAATATCTTATCTTTATATTTTGAGACACTTGTTAAAATTAAACCTCCCTCGCCTGTGGTAATATGTTTGTTTGAGTAAAGACTGAATATACTTAAGTCCCCATAACTACCACAGTACTTACCTTTATATTTGTGACCCAGCATTTCCGCAGCATCTTCGATTAATATCAAGTTATTTTTTTTACAGATTTTTTTTATCTTATCTATTTCTACCGGATATCCATAAATGTGTGTTGCTATTATTGCTTTTGTTTTTTTTGTAATATTTTTTTCAATTTCATTTATTTTCATATTCCAATTATAGAAATCACAATCAATTGGCACTGGTATTCCTCCCAATTTTATAATCGAAATGGCAGGAGAAATAATTGTGAAATTTGGAATTATGACCTCATCTCCTTTTTGAATATCAATTACTTTGAGCACCACATCTAAAGCAGCTGAGCCACTAGATACAGATGAACAATATTTTTTTCCAATTAGTTTTTTAAACCTATCCTCAAATTTCTTTACCTCCGGACCAACTGAAGATATCCAATTTTTTTTCAATGCTTCAATTACAATTTTTCTATCTGATGGTAAAAGTTTAAATTTGTTAACTGAGATCATTTAATCTTTACAATTTTATCATCGATCGAGTCAAAAACTTTTTTATCTGATTTAATATTATAAGGACCCTGTTTGACTTCAATCATCTCTACATTCTCCAAAACTCTAAATCCATGGCCACCTTTATTTAAAATTATAATATCGTTCTTTTTTATTATTTTACTGAACAAGTACTTTTCTGCTTTTGAATAAAAATCAACTCTAAGTTTTCCTTTAAGTATTATCAAAACCTCAGAAGTGTACTCAATTCTTCTTATATTTTTAAAATGCTTGTGTGGTTTGATTAAATGTTTTTTTTTATGGCTAATATATGCAACTTGATGACTTAAACTTTTTGGTGTTAAAAAATTTACCCCTGGTTTTTTTGTGTATCTGATTATGTATCCATATATTAAATTTTTATGTGATATTGCTTTAATCATTTTTTTTTTGAATCTTATTTATTAAATACGCGATACTAATTAAGTAAAACCCTGAAGTTTCAAACATAACTCTTTTTAAACCCACCCTTACCTGCCATTCTACATTTTCCATAGTAAAAATAAAAGCTCCAAAAATAAATAGAACATTTAATAGAAAATACACAAAAATGAAAAGCAATAGTTTGTCTAGTTTGTATCTGTACAAATTATATAGCAATAATATTAATCCTAGAGCCATTATTGGAAGCTGGGTTAGATAAAAAATAAAATAAAAAAGTATTATTTTTATATCTTCTAATAAATTTTCTAAACCATTTAAACTAAATGTTTCTTCGAATTCGAAGCTTTCCAAATCAGTATTTAAAAATTTTAGTGAGAAAAATCTGAGCAGAACTATTAATAAAGATCCAAAAATTAATATCTTTTTATGACTTTTATTTAAATCAGCTAAAAATAATAAAGTTAATAGCATAAATCCAATGATGAATAATCCCTCATTTTTAATCCAAGTCGCAAAATTAAATATTAATAATAAAATATATAGATAGGTATTTAGGCTTTTCCCCCTGGGTAAAGTAAATATGAGATAAATAAATTTCGCACTTAACAAAGATAAAGAGAAAATGATAATTTCTTGGTTGCCAGAAATTAATTCTAATGAGAATGTGGATATTATAACTAAGGTTGAGTAAATCAATCTTTTAAGTTGATTAATTTTTAATATTTCAAAAAATGAAAAAATTGAAATTATATATAAAAAAATATAAAAAATTCTTCCATGATATTCATAACTATCGAAAGGAAATTTCCAAAAAAATGCCCAAATAAATGATCCTAAATGAGGATAATCTGTGGCTGGAAGTTTATTCAAATTGAATACTGACTCCTCTTGATAAAAATTGATAACCTTCATAAACCAAAAAAATTTTGTGTCCCATCCAAAGCTTAGTTTACTTGCAAATGAAATAGAAATGATAAAAATGAGAAATACTATATATAAAAATTTTAAATCTAATTTTAAAAATAAATTTTGCTTTTCTTTAACAAAAAAAAAGACGCATATAATCAATAAAAAAAATAATAAAAAATAATTTTGAAGGCTTAGTGCAGAAAAAATCAGGAAAAGATTTGCTAAAATTATTGATTTGACGCTTAGAATACTTGTCAAATCTTTTTGATATTCATTATATGTTGTTATGGTTGGTGTTCCATAAAATATTATTGATGTTAAAAAAACTATTTGTAAAAATATTAATATAATTTCGATCATTTGATATAATAACATTTTCCTTTAGAAAAGATAACTTGAGAGTCGTCAAATTTAAATTCATTATCGAATTTAAATAATATTGAATTAATTTTCTTTTTTTCCTCAAAAGTCATATTTTCAATCTCAATTAAATATCTTTCCCACCGTGAATTAAATTTTTTGGTTTGTAAATTTATTTCAATTTCTTTTTTTTCCAAAAGTGTGTGATTCAAAAACTTTTCAAAAATTAGTTCTTTTTTATAATTTTTTTCAACAAAAACTTTAAAATTACCATTCAAATTAATTTTGTTATTTTCTGTATCAAAAACAATACTTTTTAAATTATCTGTAAATTGAACATGATTATTGCTAACAAAGAATTTTGTATCCATTTCAAAATTTAACGATGGATCTTTAATATAGTTTAAAAAAATTTTAGGTGTTTTTGAAAATTCTTTAGATGCATCGTATATAATCCAACTTGAATTAGGCATTACAATGGAATTTTTAATTATTGGGTTTTCATCAAAATTGTATTTTTCTTTTATTCTCTTTAAAAATCCGTAGGAGTCTTTACCACAATCACCATATGCATTAATCATTCTTTGGTCATAGTTTTGATTTAATAAAACATACATTTTTTTGAAAAAGTCTAATTTAATTAAAAAAATGATTATCAAAAAAATAATAATAATAATAAAATGGAGTTTTTTTTGATTTATTTCAATTTTTTTTCGCATAGATTATTTTTACTATATGAATGATATAATGAATATTAAAAATAGTTACAGCATAATTTTACCGACATTAAATGAGTCAGGTCATATAAGAACACTTATTTTAGATATTTCAAATAATTTTGTAGGAACCAATATTAAATATGAAATAATTGTAGTTGATGACAATTCTATCGATGGGACGATTGAGGAAATAAAAAAAATCTCAGGTATCGACATAGTAATTAATCAAAGAATTAATAAAAAAAAAAGTTTAGTAAACTCTTTGAATGAGGGAATTCAATTAGCTAAATTTGAAAATATAATTTGGATGGATGCTGATTATTCTCATCCACCTGAATTGATTAAAAAATTTATAGATATAAAAAATAAAGATGATACCGGATTAGTTGTTGGTTCAAGATTTTTAAGTGAGAGCAAAAGATACTATGATGATAAAAAAAAATCCCCTGAAGCTATTGATATAATGAGCATTATTTTAAACAAGATTTGTAAATTTTTTTTATTTGATGATTTTAACGATTATACTAGCGGATATATTTGTATAAAAAAAAATATTATTAAGCATATAAAATTAAAGGGTTATTATGGTGATTATTTTATATTGTTAATATCAGTTTGTAAAAAATTAAATAAAGATATTTTAGAAATTCCATTCACTGAGAAAGAAAGAGCAAGTGGGGAATCAAAAACAACAGGTAATAAAATTGATTTAGTTTTTAAGTGTTTTTTTTATCTTGTTGCTTTAATAAAAAGTTTAATAATTAAATATTTGAAATAATTTTTTTAACTAAAATGGAATAAATTATTATATTGAATTTGATTAAATGAAAATCTCAATTTTAATTACTAGTTACAACAAGGGAAAATATTTGAAAGAATGTATCGAATCTTGTTTAATACAAGATGATGAAAATTTTGAAATTATTTTATTCGATAATTTCTCAACAGATGAAACAAATATAGTTTTATCTTCTTTTAAAAACAAAATTAAAATTCATAAAAAAAATAAAATTTCTAATTTTCCAGCATTGAATCAAATAGATCTTATAAAAAATGCTTTAGATATTTCGAGTGGTGAAATAATCTGTCTACTAGATGCAGATGATTATTTTAAAAAAAATAAAATTAGTAAAGTGAGAAATTTTTTTAAAGAAAATAATACAACAAGTATTTTGTTTGATTTACCAACACTTAAAAAAGGTAATCAATTTCAAAAATTTTATTTAAAAAATAAAATAATTAATGATATGTGGCAAACAACAATACCAACAAGTTCAATTTCAATAAGAAGAAATTTTTTTAAGGACTGTATTAAAAATGATTTCCTTAAAGGTTTTAATTTACTTGAAATTGATTTTAGAATAAATGTTTATGCTCAAAATTTTAAAAAAAATTTTTCAATTTTAGAAGAATCTTTGAACATTTATAGACAAGTAGAAAATAGTATTATGACACAAAACAAAAAGTTTTCCATTAAGTGGTGGAAAAAGAGATTACAAGCACACGAGTTTATGAAAAATGTTTATAATAAACAAAATAAAAAATATAAAAATTTAGATTTCATTTTAACTAAAAATTTAGTCACAATTTTAAATCTTTTAAAAATTTAAATGAATTTGTTTCTATATATTTCATATTACTTTTTAATTCTTTTTTCAATAATTGGATTTGGATATTGGTTTAAATACTTATTCTTGAGTGATGATAAAAATGATCTAGGTTTTTTTGGAATTTATGGAACTTTCTCTTTAATAATAATATCTTATTTTTCTAATTATTTTCTACCACATGATTTGATTTTTAATTCAATATTATTAATAATTGGATTAGTTCTATTTATCCTTTTTTTAAAAAAAAATTATACTTTAGAAAAAAAAAATATCAGATTTTTACTGACTATTTTTATAATTTTAAGCATCGCAACTTTTTCAGCTAAGAATCATGATGATTTTCCATACTATCATTTTCAATACATTCATTTGTTAACTAGTTCAAATTTATCAATCGGCATAGGTCAATTTAATCATGGTTTCAGAACCCCTTCATCTATCTTTTATCTTTCATCACTATTTTACTTACCCAAAGTAAATTTTCAGTTGGTTCATTTGGCTCCAATTTATTTTCTAGGCTTTGCTAATTTTATCTTTTTAAAAAAAATTTTTAAATTCTTGGATCAAAGGAAAAATTTATATTTGGTAATTTTTTCCATACTATCTCTAGCTTTGATAAATATTTTTTTTTATCGTCTTGCAGAACATGGAACAGATAGATCGGCTCAAATTTTAATCCTTCTTTTAATATTTGAACTCATCATTTTAATAAATCTAAAAAATAAAATAATAACAAATAACCTGTCAAAAATATTAATACTTTGTACAATCACAATATCTTTAAAGGTTTTTTATTTTATATATTTGTCATTAATGTTGATAATAATAAATAATCAAAAAATTTTTTTTAATGTTGTGTCAGAAATAATTAAAAATAAAGTCAGCTATCTTTGCATATTGCTCATTGCGATGTTGTTTTTAACAAATTTATTAAATACTGGTTGCTTTATTTATCCAATGTCAGTGACATGTATTTTAGATTCACAATGGTCGATCCCTTTAGTGGAGGTAAAAAATATGAACCAGTGGTATCAACAATGGTCAAAAGCAGGAGCAACACCAAATTTTGCAATTGAAAATCCGGAGATATATATTCAAAATTTTAATTGGGTATCTAATTGGGTCGATGTTTATTTTTTTAATAAAGTATCAGATTATTTATTTGGACTTATTTTTTTAATTGTTTTATTTTTTATTTTCTTTGAAAAAAAAACTCAAAGAAAATACTTGAAACGAAATTTTTGGTCTATTTATTTAATTTTATTATTTCTACTTTTTGAGTGGTTCTATTTTCATCCAGCATTAAGATATGGAGGCTATCATTTAATAGCGTTACTAATTTTCATTCCATTTTCAGTTTTTATGGAAAAGCAAATTCTAATGAATAAAAAAAATATTAAAAGAATTAAAATATTTATTAGCTTAATTTTTATAATTTTTTTCGTGAGAAATATTGATCGTATTTACAATGAACACAAAATTTATAATTATAATCCAGTTAAGTACCCATCTTACAATATTGAATTTAATAATTTGAATATATCGTCCAGAATAATCAACATAAAAAGTTGCTATAAGGGATTAGAATGTCAAAAAGACAACATACAACTGAAAAAAAAATATATTTTTGACATATTTACAAAAAAATGAAATTTTTAGTTAATTTATTATTTTTTATAATTGATTTTAATCATAAAAAAAAAATTTTTAAGTTTCTAAAAAACTTATTACCTAACGATAATTTAAATATAATAGATGTCGGGGCCCATCATGGAGAAACCTTAAATTATATTATTAAGAATTTTAAAGTGCAAAAGTTGCTATGTTATGAGGCCAGTAAAAAGAATTTTGAAAAATTAAACAAATTTAAAAAAAAAATTCAAAACAATAATATTGATATTAAGATTTATAATAAAGCGATTGGTGATACCAAAAGAAAAGTTATTTTCAATCAGACATCAGAATCATCTTCTTCAACTTTTTCAAAAATTAATTTTGAGTCTGAATATTTCAAAAAAAAAAATAATATTTTAAAGTTTTTTTTTGGTAAAAATTATATTGTAGAAAGTTATGATCTTGAATTAAACACACTATTTGACGAAATTAATATACATGAGTTAAAAAATGTTGATCTAATAAAAATTGATACAGAAGGTTTCGAGCTAGAAACAATCAAAGGTTTGAAAGAAAATATTAATTTAGTGAAATTCATATATTTTGAACACCATTTTGACCAAATGGTAGTCAAAAATTATACCCTTAGAGATATTAAGGAGACACTTCAAAAGGCAGGTTTTAAAAAAGTTTTTAAAATTAAGATGCCTTTTAGAAAAACTTTCGAGTATATTTATGCTAATAAAAGAAACTAAGTCTAGAATATTTTAAAATAAAATATATTACTAATTTCATGAAAAAAAAAATTGCATTAATTTTTGGTGTTACTGGTCAGGACGGCTCATATTTAGCATCTTTTTTATTAACAAAAAATTATATTGTTCATGGTGTTAAAAGAAGATCATCATCAATAAACACAAATAGAGTAGACCATATTTATCAAGACCCCCACATTAAAAATAGAAATTTTATTTTACATTATGGTGATGTGACTGATACCTTATCAGTCTCATCAATAATTAAAAAAGTTAAACCTGATGAAGTATATAACCTAGCAGCACAATCACATGTGGCTGTCTCCTTCGAAGTTCCTGAATATACTGCTAACGCAGATGCTGTCGGTGCATTAAGAATCTTAGAGTCCATAAGATTTCATAAATTGGAAAAAAAAACAAAGTTTTATCAAGCTGGTACATCAGAAATGTTTGGGAAAGTGGCAGAAATTCCACAAAATGAAAAAACAAAATTTTATCCTAGAAGTCCATATGGAGTTGCAAAAGTATACGCGCACTGGATTACTGTCAATTATAGAGAGGCTTATAACATTTTTGCTTGTAATGGAATTTTATTTAATCACGAAAGTCCTGTAAGAGGAGAAACTTTCGTAACAAGAAAAATTGTTGTTGGACTAGTAAAAATAAAACTTGGTCTTCAAAAAAGATTATTTCTTGGAAACTTAAATGCTAAAAGAGACTGGGGCCATGCTAAGGATTATGTTGAAGCAATGTGGTTAATGCTTAAACAAAAAACTGCAGAGGATTATGTTATTTCTACAGGAAAACAATATTCTGTTAAACATTTTGCATCACTAGTTTTGAAGGAACTGGATATTAAACATAAGTGGGTGGGGAATGGTGCCAAAGAAAAATGTGTAAATGATAAAAACGAAACTATCATAGAGATAAACAAAAAATATTTTCGTCCATTAGAGGTTGATACTTTGTTAGGTGACTCTACAAAAGCTAGAAAAAAACTTAATTGGAAACCTAAATTTAATATTCATAATCTAGTTAGTGAAATGGTTCAATCTGAACTAAAAATTCATGAATAATAATTTGAAAATATATATTGCAGGCCATAATGGTTTAGTTGGGAGTGCGATATTAAGATTATTAAAAAAAAAAGGTTTTAAAAAGATTATTACAAAATCTAGATCTGAGCTTGATCTTACAGATCAAAAAAAGGTTTTTAACTTTTTAAAAAAAAATAAACCAGATATTATTTTTTTAGCTGCAGCTAAAGTTGGTGGTATAGCCACAAATAATAGACTTAGAGGTGAGTTTATCTATGAGAATTTAACAATTCAAAATAATATTATTCATTCTGCTTTTTTAAATAAGGTAAAAAAATTGATTTTTCTAGGATCTAGTTGTGTGTACCCAAGAAATTGCAATCAACCAATTAAAGAAAAATATTTGCTTTCTGGACCTTTAGAAAAAACAAATGAACCTTATGCCATAGCAAAAATTGCAGGTATAAAACTCTGTGAAAGTTACAACAAACAATATAACACGAATTATCTTTGTCTAATGCCATGTAATACTTTTGGCACTAATGATAACTTTGATACCGAGACTTCACATTTCTTTCCAGCACTTATAAAAAAAATTTACAATCGGACTAAACAAAATAAAAAAAATATAACTCTTTGGGGTACTGGAAAACCAAAAAGAGAACTTATGTTTGTCGATGATTTAGCTGAAGCATGCATTTTTTTTATGACTAAAAAAACTAGGCACACTCTGATTAATATTGGTACCGAGAAAGATATGTCAATTAAAGATTATGCTGAACTTGTAAAAAAGAAAATTAATTCAAAAATAAAAATTCAATTTGATAATAATAAGTTAATGGATGGAACACCCCGGAAAATATTGAATTGTAAAATAGCTAAATCTTATGGATGGAAAAGCAAGATCTCATTAGACAAAGGATTTGATATTACTTTTAAGTACTTCTTAGAAAATTAAGATATTATCTATACAATAAATGTTTACATTGAATATTTATTTGTTATAAATCATCCGCCTGGTGATTATTGCGAAAGGGTTATACCCGATCCCATTCCGAACTCGGAAGTCAAGCCTTTCTGCGCCAATGGTACTTTGTCTTAAGACATGGAAGA
>MDTB01217798.1_pt1 | contig 10062 bp, 8 predicted proteins | sample 811161 | NCBI WGS metagenome assembly MDTB01 (sample SAMN05326650, study PRJNA326480) | marine metagenome | isolation source: seawater | place: Mediterranean Sea | collected 2009
TGATTTATTGGCGGTTTTACGATCCTGTAGTGCACGAACTGCATTTCGAAGGCAATACCGTGGAGAACTGTCGATGCGAAATGTGGCCGATTTTCTATTGTTTTCGCAAGACTTTCCCCGCTCGATCAGGTTTTCAATTCGTTGTATTGATGAAAATCTCCACGCAATTTCAGGAGTGCCTTCGGGAAATTTTTCCAATGAAGCAGAAAGATTAATTGGTAGTTCCCTCGCCATGGTTAATTTTACCAATATTAATGCAGTTCTCTCAATTGGCTTGCATCAGACCATTGATGAATTACAGAAAAAACTTATGAAAGTGGGCCAATGTATCTTCGAGACTTATGTTTTGTTACCATTCGAAATTAAAAGTGTGGGTCAAACCGTGACTGCACAGGCACAGGCTCAACAACAATAATGCCCGCTTTCCGGAACTAGTCCACCATGCGATTGTACATTTACCACCGCACTGTTTATTTGTATCCCGATCTGGTTAGTAATAGCTTTAATGAATTACGGTTGCATCCGCTCACCAATGATTTACAGCGATGCGAATCCTCTTTAATCAGTGTGCTTCCATCCACGCATTTGCGGGAATACCTGGATTTGAACGGAAACTTGGTTCAATACTTTGAGATTCCGACTAACCATAACAAGTTGACAATTGAGGCACGCTCCACCGTGAGCACGGTCAGTCGCGTTGATTTTGATCAGTTTCCTTATGGAACTCAAATGGAAACACTTAAAGACATCGAGCAAAGAGTGAATTGCAGAAATTATTTACAAAGTTCAACTTATGTTGAATTGAATCCGGAGGCTTGGAAGCAGGCAATCGATTTGCAGGGAAATTCAAATGATGTTTTTCAAACGGCATATCAAATTATGGAATTTATTTACTCACATTACGAGTATTGCAATTCCACGACTTCAGTTGATACCTCTTCCACAACAGTTATTCGGGAGGAACAAGGAGTGTGCCAGGATTTTGCCCACGCCGCTTTAACCTTCTGCCGGTGCCTTGGCATTCCCGCCCGGTATGTAAGTGGGTATTTTTATGACCACACTAAAGATCAAAGTATGCGGGGATCGGAAGCGTCCCATGCATGGATTGAGGTTTTGGTTAATGGACGCGGTTGGTTTGGGCTTGATCCCACAAATAACCGGGTGGTGGATGAAACCTATATTATTCTTGGAACGGGGAGGGATTACCGAGATGTTGCTCCCATAACCGGAACCTATTTTGGACGTCTGCCCACCAGTATGGAGGTAGATGTTTCAGTCAAGAAAGTGGAGGAATGAAATTTTTCCTAAGCAAGAGAAGTCCTGGGAATGGCGTCTAATAATTCCTGAGTATATTCGGATTGAGGATTCATATAGATTGTTTCTGCGTTGCCGCTTTCCATTACCTTTCCATTTTTCATTACCATCATCTCATCGGACATAAATTTCACCACACTGAGGTCATGGGAAATAAAGAGGTAAGTCAGATTTCTCCTGTTTTGCAATTCACGAAGTAGATTAAGAACCTGTGCCTGCACCGAGACATCCATTGCACTGACACATTCATCACATACAATAAATTCCGGTTCCACCACTAGTGCCCGGGCCACACTGATCCGCTGTCTTTGCCCGCCGGAAAATTCGTGAGGATATCGAAGAAGAAACTCCGCTCCCAGTCCGACTTCTTCCAGTAATGCAACGATTCGGTCGCGCCGCTCTGATTGACTGGAGCCAATCCGGTGAACCAGCATCGGTTCAGTCAGAGCCTGTTCGATTGATTGGCGAGGATTAAGGGAAGCGTAGGGATCCTGAAATATGATCTGCATGCGCTTCCGGAAAGGTAACATGTCTGACTGGCTCAATGTGGCCAGTTCGTTTTGATCATAAAGAATGGAACCGGATTTAGAATGTTGTAGCTTTAAAATTGCACGCCCGAGGGTTGTCTTGCCACAGCCGGATTCTCCGACAAGACCAAGAGTTTGCCCTCTTTGGATTTGAAGCCCAACGCCGTCCACCGCCTTGACCGTCTTGCGGGGGCTGCCCAAAAAACCACCTCCGGAATGGAAATGAACATGAAGAGAATTTACATGCAGGAGGGGAGAGGACGCAGATTTGTTCAGACTTTCTTTTTTTACCTCTTGGGTCAGGCGGGTAAGCCGTTCTTTCATGTCCGGATGTTCGGTAAGTGTGTAAGAACCGTCTCCGGCAACCTCAGTCTGAAGAAAATCGTCGACAGTGGGCAGGGTTTGAAATTGGGTCTCAAGAGTGGGTCTGCATGCAAGCAGTCCTTTCACATAGGGATGCGATGGTTTCTCAAAGAGGTCTCGAGTGTTCCCCTGTTCCACAATTTTGCCGCGATACATGACTACGACCCGGTCAGCTAATTCTGCGACTACACCAAGATCATGGGTTACGAAGAGCACCGCAATCCCAAGGTCATCCTTAAGATCACGAAGAATTTTTAGGATACGTGCCTGCACGGTGACATCGAGTGCGGTGGTGGGTTCGTCCGCCAATAAAAGATCCGGTTTTGTTACCAGGGCCATGGCGATCATAACCCGTTGCCGCATGCCGCCGGAAAATTCGTGAGGGTAGGAATGGGCTCTTGATTCCGCGTCTCGTATCCCAACTTTTTTCATCATTTCAAGTGCCCGGGCTTCCGCAGTTTGGCGTGAGACATCCTCGTGAATAAGGATCGGTTCGGTGATTTGATCAATAATTTTCAGGTAGGGGTTGAGGCAGCTCATAGGATCCTGAAAGATCATCGATATCCGCTTTCCTCTGATTGCTCGAAGGATTGACTGGGGGAGATCGAGAAGCTCTTCATTGTCAAAGATAACCGAACCGCCTTCCACCTTAGCGGGTGGTTGCGGAAGAAGCCCGAGCATCGTATGACAGGTCACGGATTTCCCTGAACCGGATTCCCCGACTACTCCGACAATTTCCCCTTGATCAATGGAAAAACTGATATCATCCACCGCCCGGGTTGTGCCCGCACGAGTATGGAAATAAGTTTTTAGGTTTTTGATTTTAAGTAAACTCATCAGTCTTTGGCAGCCTTTACATCGAGTGCATCCCGGAGGCCATCTCCAAGAAAATTAAGAGAGAAAAGGGTCAGGGAAAAGAAAAGCCCGGGCAGCAGAAGTAACTGCACTTCCGTTTCAAGAAAATTGGCACCTTCTTTAATGAGAACGCCCCACGAGCTATTGGGGGATTCCACACCCAGTCCGAGAAAGGAAAGAATGGCTTCATACATAATAAAGCCAGGAACCGTGAGGGTTGAATATACAACGGTGGGACCGAGTACATTGGGAATAACATGCCGGAACAGAATTCGACTCTTGCTGTATCCCAACGCAACCGCAGCCTCCACGAATTCACGCTCCTTAATACTCATCACCTGGGCCCGCACGATTCGGGATAAGGTGAGCCATCCCAAAAGGCCAAGGGCAAAGAAGAGCGGAACGACATTGGTCAGCCGACCCGTGAATTCTTTATCCCATTTAAAGTTTTCCACGATCCAGCGGGTGGCATCCCCCGACCAGTCACTTAGGGTAGCCTGTAAAACGATTACCAGGACCAAAAAGGGAATGGCAAGCAGTGTGTCAACGATGCGCATCATAACTGCATCCGTTCGACCACCGGCAAATCCGGAAATAGCCCCATAAACAATGCCAATCGCTACCGAAACAGAAGTGGCGATTAAGCCGACAAGAATAGAAACCTGTCCACCGTATAAAATCCGAGCGAAGAGATCACGTCCAAGGGCATCGGTACCAAACCAATGCTCATTTGAGGATGGAGCAAATTTATTGGTTAGGTTCACCTGGTTTGGATCCGTGCAAAACCAGGCACAAATAAAACAAAGCGAGAACATAACCACAATCACCCAGAGACCTCCCATCGCGAATTTATTTTTCGCCATGCGGGACCTCGCGTCTTTCCAAAGAGAGGAGCCTTGCGGAATTGTTGATGGTTGTTCAGTCATCTTTCTAATCCGTACCTCCAGTATGCCTCACCCGAGGGTCCAATAATCCAGTGAGTAGATCAGCCAGTAGGTTCATAACCACAATCAGGAAACCGAAGAATAATGACAGTCCTAACAGAAGGAATTCATCCCGAGTGGTAGCCGCATTAACGAAGTGCTGTCCCATTCCCGGGACCTGAAAGATGGTTTCCACGATAAATGAACCGCTAATTAATGCGGCAAACGCCGGTCCAAGATAGGCAACTGCCGGAAGAAGTCCTCCTCGCAGGGTGTGTTTAAGAATTACTTGAACCGGTGAGACCCCTTTTGCATGAGCCGTGCGGATGAAGTCCTGGGACAGGACTTCAAGAATTCCCCCGCGTGTCAGGCGGGCGAGATAAGCGGCTGATACAAGACCGAGAGTGAAGGCGGGCAGGATGATGTCCTCTAAGTTCCCCCAACCGGCCACCTTGAGTCCCGGAATATGAGCGGCCACATAGATCTGAAGAAGAGGACCGATTGTAAACGAGGGAATGCAAATCCCCACCATTGCTATCGCCATGCATGCCCAGTCAATCCAGCTGTTTTTCCGAACGGCCGAAAGAATTCCAATTGGCACTCCTATTCCGATTGCAAACCCCAATGCGCAAAGACCGAGAATAAGAGAATTGGGAAAAGACTGAACGATGATATCGATCACGGGCCTTCCCTTACTGGTGGAAATTCCAAACGAACCTTCGGTAATAATATTTTTCGGGTAAGCGATGTATTGTTCCCACATTGGTTTATCCAACCCATAAAGTTTACGAATGTTCGCTTTGGTCTCCGCGGAGATATTTTTTTCGGAAGTGAACGGTTCACCCGGCATGGCCTTTGCCAGAAAAAAGGTAATGGTGTATAATGCAAACAGAACAAGCACTCCTTGCAGTAACCGATCGATAAGAAAGCGAATCACCTGATCAGTCCTTTCTGTTTTGGGAACCCGTTTCCAAGCGGAGGAACTTGTAGGGGTGATTATCGAGGAGAAGTGGATTCCAGCCTTTTACATCGGGGTGGAGTAGATAATTACGGGTGTACCAGTAAACCGGAAGAATAGGCCGTTCTTGAAGGAAAAGCGATTCGGCCTGGGCGAGCAATTCATAGCGCCTGGCAGACTCCCCCGTCTGTGCAGCCAAACCCAGAATCTTCTCAAATTCTTCACTGTGCCAACCTGTTCGGTTGTTCCCGACTCCTTTCATCCACATATCGAGAAAGGTCAGGGGGTCCATATAATCCCCAATCCAACCACCCGCAGCAAGGTCGTAGTCCTTATCAAACATCGCAGTGATGTAGGATGTCCATTCCATTTGTTTGATCTTAATCGTGGCTCCGAGGTGTTCTTTCCACATTGCCTGCAACGCTTCTGCGGTGACTTTGGAGGACTCTTTGTCCGTGGTCAGAAATTCAATGTCAGGGAGCCCCCTACCTCCCGGATAACCGGCATCGCCAAGCAATTTACGGGCAAGTTCAGGATTGAAGGTCACGACATCAGATGCGGGGTAATTGCCAAAAGGAGGGACCAGTCCACTGGCTGGCTTCTGTCCGCCTTTTAATACATTATCAATTAGGGATTTTTGATTCAGTGCGTAGGAAAAGGCAAGGCGTACGCGGGGATCGGTGAAAGGTTCATTGGACACATTAGTACGGATAAAATAAGTGCCAAGATACAACTCGCTCCGAACATGCTCCGGATATTTTTCCCTGGAATATTCAATAAGTTCGGACGCAATGCTGTAAGTCACATGCATTTGTCCATCAAAATACATCCGGTCCTCGGTGTAAAGGTTACCAATAGGTAGAAAGCGAATACCATTGATACCCACATTTTCTTTATCCCAATAATTAGGGTTACGATTCACTTCAATGTGGTCGTTGAAGCGCCATGATTTTAAGATAAAGGCACCGTTACCAACTAGGTTCTCAGGCTTGGTCCATTTGGTGAAACGTTCACCGATATTGCCGTGTTTCAAGACCACATGTTTAGGAACCGGGTACCAGGTGTAGTGCTTGGTGATTTCAGGTAAGAAAGGAATCGGTGAATTGAGCTTCACTTTTAGGGTATGTTTGTCCGGTGCACTCGCACCAAATTCGATCAGTTCCCAAAGGTCCTTTAACTCATTTCCTTTCAGGTTTCCCCGATCTTTTTTTTCAAAATTTAGGTTTTTCAAAATAAGAGAACGGCGGATTTTCGTTGAGAGAGCGGATGGCCATTTGAAAAGCGATGGTTGATCCAGAAGGTTTTCAAGTTCGCTCAGGTTTAATTTGTCCAACCCGATGAAATTAAAAGAACCCGCTTCCGCTTTTTCATTAGGGCCAAAGTCCACTTCCTTGAGGGAATTCCACCAGTCTTCAGTAAAATTACCGTCATTACGATATAGCAGGTAGGAACGCTGAGACTTATGGTAAAATTCAGCATCTTTTATATAATAAAGCATGAAGGAATAATCGGAGGCGAGGGCAGGGGTGAGTAACCGGCGAAAGGAGAATAGAAAATCATCCGCGGTCAGGGGTTCTCCATCCGACCACTGGGCATCTTTACGAAGTTCAAAGATCCATTCATCAGGCCGTTCGGGATTTACAGGGTACCATTTATCCGCGACCCCGGGCATGGCGACGCCATCTTCGGAGGGATGGGCTTCAACCAGCCCTTCGAAAAGAGAACGAATGACATTACTTTCGAGAACGCCACTTACAATATGGGGATCCAGCCCTTTAGGTTCACCACTGTTCCCCATTATGAGTATCCCGTCTCGGGAAGCATCATCTACACTGCTTGTTTCTCCGCATGAAAACATCAGCAGAGCAAAGGAAATTATCAGGAAATAATTTCCAATGCTAGATAATCGAGCTAGGCTGTGATTTGTTTTTTTGATCCCTAAAAAAGGGACGAGCACCTGATACTTGGCAAGCAAAAGAATGCGCTAAATTGAAAAGAGACAAGATTTGACTTTGCCCCGTCTATAAGAAATCGCTAGGTAAGAAATCCGTTACATGCGAGATTACTTTATTAGAAGACTTTTATTGATTCCTCCGACTCTCCTTGGAATTAGCATTATGGTCTTTGCGATTACCAGACTGGCTCCAGGCGGTCCACTTGAACAGGCAATGATGCAAATGCAGCAGGTTTCTGAAGAGGGTGGAGGCGGTTTGAATTCTGGTTCAGATCAGGCGTTGTCCGAGGATCAACTCGAACAGATGAAGCGTTTGTACGGATTTGATAAACCTCACTGGGAAGCCTATTTGATCTGGTTGGGATTACTTCCCCGTGAAACTGAATTTCGGCAAATCCGGTTTTCAAATTTTGAAAATCAACTTTCAGAGAGAGTCCGTATCCCAACCTTTCATCTTTCTGAGTTGGACTGGGATGAAGACGGTTATGTGCAACGCCACGAAATTCCGGCTCACCTTTCACCTTATATTGGATTTGATTCGATCGATGACAATAGTGATGGAGAAATAGATGGCCTTGAGGCTGAGCGAGTCCTTGGATGGATCGAGGGAGCCAGGGAAAAAGTGATCATTCGCCGTGAAGGTGAAGGCCAGGTTTTTCTTGTAAACAATAACGAACTGCTTGGTAACTGGAGTATCCGGATGAGGGAGCAGAAAGAATCCAATCAAAATGCCCCGCCGATCGCAGAACTCTTCATGACTCGCTATGAGGGCGTATTGCAGGGAAACTTTGGACAGTCAACCCGATATGGAGAGCCGGTTCTTTCCGTAATTACCGAGCGTTTACCCGTATCCACTTACTTTGGACTGCTTACCTTTTTAATCACCTACATCGTATGTATCCCACTGGGTATCTTTAAAGCCGTTCGACACAACACAATATCCGATGATATATCTTCGATACTTATCTTTGTTGGGTATGCTGTTCCAGGATATGCATTGGGTTCGCTGTTGCTATTGTTTTTCTCAGTCAAGCTCGACTGGTTACCCATGGGGGGACTAACCAGCAGCGGATTTGATGAACTGTCCGCTTGGGAGCAGGTTAAGGATTTGATCATACATACTTTTCAGCCCCTTTGCTGTTATTTGATTGGTGGATTTGCATTTGTGACCATGTTGATGAAAAACCACCTGATGGATAATCTGTCATCGGATTATGTACGCACCGCAATGGCAAAAGGGGTTTCCTTTGGTGTGGCGGTGCGCAGACACGCACTGCGTAATTCGCTGGTTCCTCTGGCAACCAATGTGGGCCACCAGGTGACTCTCTTTGTTACCGGATCATTTCTGATTGAAACGATTTTTGATATCGATGGCTTTGGACTGCTCGGTTTTAATTCAGTGATTGACCGGGATTATCCGGTTGTGATGGGTGTTCTTACTCTTTCCGCCTCTCTAATGCTGATCGGGAATGTACTTTCTGATGCTCTGGTTGCCCTGGTGGACCCGAGGGTACGTTTTGAATAAAAATGATTAAGCTTAATCCATTAACCCAGAAAAAGCTGAGTCGTTTTCGTTCGATCAAAAGAGGGTACTGGTCTTTTATCGTGTTACTTCTGCTCTATATGTTCAGCCTGGCCGGTGAGCTTTTTGTCAATAAACGAGCATTGTTGGTTTTTTACGATGGTGACTTTTATTTTCCAACTTATGGAGATCAGATAAGCGGAAAACAATTTGGGCTCGATTATGAATATGAGACAGACTATCGGACTCTTGAAAAGAAATTCCAACAGGAGGAGCTTGGGAATTGGATTATAATGCCAATCGTTCCCTTTGATCCTTATGAAATGGACTACAGCAAGGATGAGTCCACGGGCTTTTCCCCTCCGAGCTGGGAAACGGGACACTTTTGTGGAACCGATAAAACCGAACGGGATGTCTTTGCCCGGTTACTTTATGGGTTCCGAATCGCAATGACCTTTTCACTGGGTTATCTTTTCCTGACTTACTTTATTGCAATTTGTGCGGGCAGTGTGATGGGATATTTAGGCGGGAAGACAGATATGCTTGGATTGCGCCTGGTCGAAATTTGGGCGAATGTGCCTTTTTTATACATGGTCATAATATTGGTATCGGTGATGCCAGGCTGGTGGGGAGTTGGTTGGCAGGTGTCCTCTCTCTTGTTCATCATGGTCCTTTTTTCATGGACGGGTATGACTTATTATATCCGAGCGGCGGTGTACAAAGAAAAAGCCCGTGATTATGTTTCCGCGGCCAAAGTAATCGGTGCCGGTCCATTGCGTATTATTTTTCGCCATCTTTTACCCAATGTTATTTCTACCCTGGTGACCTTTGCCCCCTTTACTATTGCCGCCGCTATTTCATCGATTACTGCACTTGATTTTTTAGGCTATGGGTTACCTCCACCCACACCGAGCTGGGGAGAACTCCTGAAACAGGCTGTGGGCAATCTTAAAACGGCTCCCTGGATTGTGATCTCGACAGTCTCCGCATTGGTTTTAACATTAACTTTGGTTACTTTTGTGGGTGAAGCGGTAAGAGAAGCATTTGATCCCAAAAAATTCTCCACTTATGAATAATATGAAAAAAATAAAATTCTTTGTTTCTCCATTCTTTGCGAGCTGGGCACTTTTTTTTCAGGGTTGTGAAAACCCAAAATTAAAGCAGCCCCGTGAACGCTCGCCGGAACAGACGGAAGAAACACCCAATCACTCGGATAAAATTGACCGTGAATTGACCCGCGAGCTTGCCCGTGAGTTTGCGAGGGAATTCGTGCGCGAATTTGCCAAACAAATTAATCACCAAAACTTCACCTTTGATGCCAATCAATCACTGAAAAATAGCGATAACTCATCTGCAGCTACCAGCCTTGTTGATACGAACGGAAAACCACATCCTTTACTGAGTCACTGTTCTGAGGATGTTCTTGAATTCTATCAAAAGAATGCGGATTGCTTTTCTATTTTATCAACCGAGGAGATTCCTGATGATTTAGAATGGCAGGACGGCTCGAGCGAAAAAGAATTTGCTTCCCCCAAGGCCAAGAGGGGAGGGACCTTTCATGCCTACATGCGAGATTTTCCACGGACCCTCAGAACAATTGGCCCCGATGCGAATGGTGGATTCCGTAGTTATCTCTTGGATAATAA
>MDTB01014020.1_pt1 | contig 10061 bp, 8 predicted proteins | sample 811161 | NCBI WGS metagenome assembly MDTB01 (sample SAMN05326650, study PRJNA326480) | marine metagenome | isolation source: seawater | place: Mediterranean Sea | collected 2009
TATTGAACTTTTCTAGCATCGATTGCTTTTTATCTTTATTAAATTTTGAAAAATGTTTTAACAATTTATCTTCAAAGTTTTGTCTTTCCTCTTCATCCTTTAATCCTTTAGATCCATTTTTCTCAATCATAGAATTGATTGCATCTATAAATTTTGATTCAGATCTATCACTAATTTTTCTTTTTTTCGATGGTCTCCTGTTCATTATAACATAAAATCCACCTCTTTTTCCTCTAGTTTGACTTCTGGTAATTCTTCTATAATCATCATCTTCTTCATATTCATTTTCATCATCTTCTTCTTCTTCATCTTCTTCATCTTCTTCATCTTCTTCATCTTCTTCCTCTTCATCATCTTCTTCGTCATCTTCGTCATCATCATATTCATCTTCTTCTTCTTCTCCCTCTTCTTCCTCTTCTACATCCTCATCATCACTATCTTCTTCATATTCTGTATCTTCTTCATCTTTATTTTTGGCATCTTTCTTACTAATAATACTCTTGTATAATTTTTCTACTTTTTTTACAAAATCTTTTTCAGATTTTGATTCATCTGTTGAAGCAACATCAACTTTTGTTTCTTCAGTTTTCTGTTCAAGTAAACATTCGTCTGATCCAAGTATACTCAAAATATCCTCACCTTTATTAGAATTTTTTAAGTCCTTTTCAAACTTTGTTAAAAATTTAATACAATTGAATTTCTTACCTTCCTTTAATGCTTCCAATTCAGTCTTTTTAATTAATAATAATAGAGATTCTGTTATCGCTAAAAACGGTAATTTATCATTTGATCTTAACAAATTATCATTTCTAATTTGATATGAAGCAACTTCAAAACCATACTTAAGCTCGATTAATTTTTTGGTTAATTCTCTTCCCTTTAAATTCTTTATATAATCTTTCAAAACAGACAAAGAAGTAAGTTTTAATTCTTTACATAATTTCATTTTATCCATAACTTCACCCCCGAGAAGTTCAGAGTTTAAAAAGTTAACCCAATTACCAATATCAGAATACATATAATAGAGATAAATCGCCTAAACTTTAAATAAAACAATTTTTTTAATATTTAAACATTCATACACATAGTAACACACTGTGAATATTTTGATGGATCATTAGGAAAATTTGAACTACAACAAGTTCTACATCCTGAAACTCCATCTCTTTTACCAATACAAATTGATGTTGGTTTATCACCACCTTTTAAATTTTCTAATTTTAATTTTAATTCAGTATATTTCTTTTTATATTTTAAGTATTTATGCTTATAATATCTATTGTAGTCAATATTATTCATATACACTACTTTAGAAAACTTATTTAATTATGTCTAATTTGAATGCTTTGCATTCTATTGATCTAAGTATCCATTTTTACAATAATTCTTAATTCCTAAATCAAATTTAACATTATTTTTATTTATTGGAAGAATATAATTTTCATCTATTATTGTTTTATCATCAGCAGTCACTACAATTGGTAATTGTTCATCAAAAAATTCTTTTACAAACATTAAATACATTAAAATATGATTTTCAAACCAATTTAATGAAGCAGCTCCTTTAAGTTTATTTAATGACTCAACTCTAAACTGAGCTTTACCTGCAGCATCCAGATTATTACTGATTTGTCTTACAATTTCACCAAAATCATTTTCTAATATTTTAGGATCTTTATTACTCAAAAAGAAATATTTAGAAAACTCTTTAACAGGTACCTTGCTTTTGAAAAACTTTTCTCTTTTTTCTAAATTAAATTCTGGTTTTTTAATAAATTCTAAAACATTCTCACCATCTACACCTTCACTCTTTAAGAAAGTATAAGTCTTACTATCAATTTTAAAACTGAACCTATTAAAATATCTAAGGTCAATTTCTATTTTATTTAAAATACTCATTTGTGATAGACTTTTAACTGCATCTACATAATCTACTTTTGTATTTAGACCATCATGCCATTGATTAGTTCTAAAATTAATATATTCGTATAATTTTTCAGGAGTAACAAAATCATTTATTAAAATTAAAAATATTATCATCCAAGTAAATGCACCACAAAAACCTTGAGAATCAATATATCTTAATGTGGAACCTCCTTGTGGAGCAAGATCACATAACATGTAATCCATGTATTTTATATTACTTAGTTCTTTCTCACAAATATGTTTACAATAATTTCTAACCAAATTTACATGAAATCCTAAAGAATTTGCATCCAATGGAGTAGGACCATTTGGATCACAAAAATACATTTCAAAATTATTTTCATTTCTTTTGTAAATTAAAATAGAAATACTATGTCCAGGAACACCAACAGGCATTATTATCCATTTATTTTCTAATTTTGATTTTAATAATTCTTTTACGTAATTAGAAAAATTAATTCTTCTTTGACGTGCTCCACTAACAACACCTGATAACATAACAATAAAATTATTTGGATTTTTTTTATCAGGTTCAAAGTATACTTCCTGAGACCATAATACCGCCCATTGATTACAAATTTGTTTACCTCCATCATTTGTACAATTATTACCTCCATAAATTTTTTCTGCCATATAATTACAATAATGTCTAGAATCAACTGGATCATATAAAGAATCCAAGTGAGATTTACCCATTAAATTAATTGCTTTGTTTAAAACTTCACCATAAATTTTTGACATATCAGTTTTATCTGTTTTAAAATAAAAATCATAAAAATCTGGAAATCTTTTAGATTTTTTAACTAAAAAGTTTTTAGTTTCTAAAAAACCATCAGCAGTTTTCTCAATTTCTGGATGAGAAGGTTCTTTTACACCTTTTTTCTTTCCTCCTATCATTTTTTTTTCAATCTCAAGTAAATTTAAATATTTATTTTTATATTTTAAATACTTATTACCATAATCTTTACTAAAAATGTCCATATAAAAACATCTAGATAATTTTTGTATAAAATATAAATTTAATCCATTAGCCAACTTAATTTATTTCTAATTGTTTTTCCTTCGGAAATATCATGCTGAAAAGTTATACACAAAAAATTTATTTAGTTGCTTTAATGTAATATTCCAATGTCTCAATATCTTCAAATATTTTATCTATATCATTGCCTATTGATAAAGTACCATGTCTTTCTAATCCAATAATATCATTATTTATTAAATTATCAAAACAATTTTTAGCTAAATCTAAACTTCCTGCTTCATGATAAACAACATTTTTTCCTATTTTACCTACATTAATCTCTGGAAATATTTCTTTTATATTATTTAGCTCATTTTTAGAAGATTTTCCATTTATTCCCAAAAAAGAAATAATATTAGGGGGATGTGCATGAACTACAAAAATATCTTTACTAGAATAATATTTATCAGTTTGTAATAATGAATGCATATATATTTCCCTTGATGGTAAATATTCATAATTTTTATCAAAATTTAAATCAAATTTTAAATTGTAATCCAAGTCTTTTCTAAAAAACATATCTTTTTTTTTAAAATCGACTTTAATTACTTGATCTTCATTTATCTCATTTTTTCTTACAGACCCTGCTGAAATATAAAAAAAGTTCTCATTCTTAGGTTTAAAACTTACATTACCATCACGAATACTAATGTAATTACTTTTGTATAACTTTTTCATCGTATCAACAATATGTTTCTTGTAAGACATATATACAAACTTATTTTTTTTAAATATTAATTAAAAAATATTTTGGTATAGAAATATTAGAACACAAAGAATTCCTTTTAGTGTAATTTTATTTTACAGTATTGTATTTAATTTACAATAACTATATACACTTAAACGAAAATTTATTTATTTTTTTGAAATATTCTCAAAATCTCTATCTTTTTTTTTAATTTATATTTAATTAGTCCATACTTATTCACTAATTGATCTTCTAATTCACCTAAATTACTCACCTTAATATTCAAATTACCAACATTATCATTTACAACAGGATTCTTGAAATAAGAGATAGCTCCCTTGTAATCAATTTCTCTCTTTAGTTTTTGTAAAACATCTTTTATCGATTTATTTTTCTGGAATTCGTGAAAGATCTTCAAAAAATATATATCTCCCAAATTATCTGTGTAATCACAACCAAGTAATATACATATTTCTATAAATTGTTCTTGTGTCCACCCAAATTTATCCTTAAGGTTTAACAAATCAATTTCAACTGGGTTTTTTCTAACTGATGTTAAATTTTTAACTATTTTTGGTGATCCAAAAGTAAGAATATCCATATCCTCTGTTAATACTGCATCTACTAATCCACTTTTGGCTAACCATGCACATTGTGAATCTGCTTCTTGTGGAGCATTAACATAAGGTACACCCATCATATCTAAAAGACCTCTACATTCATCTAATTGTTTTTTGCTAATTGATACACTCCTTTTGAAATACTTTATTTTTTCTTCTTCTGTTTCTGCATTACTCATTTTTTCTTCTGCCTTTTTTCTAATACTTTTTCTCATATCTAATACTTTCTTCTTTAATTCAGGAGGTTTTCCATCAAAAACATAAATTGGTATTATTTTATTTTCTAATAACTTAATTGTCTTATTAAATAATCCTAGAATATGAGAAGTTATTTCTCCCTTACTATTCATAAGATCAGACCCAGTATTCCTGACCGAAATTACAACTTGATAAAGTAAAATACTAATATCAATAGCAATTTTTTTATTTTTATACTCTGAAAATTCTTTCTCTACTATTAAATCAGGATACATGTTAATTAATTTTAACAGATTTTTAATACCCATGAGTAGGCTTATTAAAGTACCATACATTCTTGTAATTATATTTATCAATTTTTATTATTTATAAAGTCTATGCAAGACTTTATAAAGAATAGTTTTTTCTGGTTGTTTTTTCCTTAGGAAATATAAATATAAATATATTATTTTTAGAAATACATCTGCATTCATCAAAGTGATCTTCGATCAATATCTTTCGAAGAAAGATGATGAATCTAATTAAGGTTTTCTGGTTGGAATAGAATCGGTAGATTCAACAAAGTTGAATCATTCTATCCCCAGAAAAATATACCTATAAGAAAATTTTTATAAATAAATATATTCACTAGTTAAATAACTACCAATCTCATACAAAGCAATATCAAAATTTGTATTTTTTTTTAGTTCAGGAAATGCGTACACAAATTTTGAAAGAAGATACTTTGAATTATCAACTTTAATATACTCAATTAAATTAGAAACAATTGAATTTAATCCACCAATAGTCATGTCTCTAATTTGTACTGTATAATCTCCATCTATATTTTGTTTTGAAACACTTAAAAATTTTCCTATTCTAATATTAAAATTGGTTGACAATTTTAATATTACATTATTACCAATAAAACTATTCATATATTTGAAACTATATTTTGGTTTCCACATATCTAATATATTTAAAAATTGGATAATGATTAATATTCAATTTTTAATTAACTTTATATCTATTCTTCCACAGGTTTAACGATCATAGGTTTTATTAGTTTCCATGGTAAATTTAAAAGGTCAGTAAAATAGAAAAAATCTTGTAAGAATACCATCGGAAATTGATTAAGTTCCTTAAGTGTTGGTAATGAATTTTTCATATGAGCATCCCATACAAATTTTTTAAATAATAAAAATAATCCAATCATACCAATAACCTTAAACATCATCGTAGCCCAATTATTTCCTAAATATTTAAAAAACAATTCAATTTTACGAGTAACTTTTGTCTTCTTTTGAAACATTTCATCATTTGTTTTAATATTAAACATAAATGCCAAGATAGATTTCAAAGGACCCATAAAAGCATCACGTAAAAGAGCAATAATTAAATTTTGTCCACCTTCAAGCCAGTTAATTCTAAAGAAAAACATCCATGCTCCATAAAGATATACTAAATATTTAACTGGCTCAGTAAATGTCATTAAATGAACAGGACACTCGCCTTTATTAATTTTGAATTCAGGAGGCCAATCACTCGTTCTATCTCCAGCCAAAAACGGTAGAACATAACAAGTAAATAATTGATGCCATATATTTCCTCCTAAAATACAAAAGATAACTAATGCTATACCCGCTTTTTTAGAATTTTGAAAAAGTAATATTGCTGTTTCATATACAAATTTTATTATTTTTGGTACTATATTTTTAATAAAATTAAATAACATTTTCAACATAGTAAATAATAATAAAACAAAATCTTTTAACAAGTTGACAACGAATTTAACAATTTTAATAATACCATCAATAACTAATTTAAAACCATCACCAATTTCATCAATAATATCTGTTACAAATCCAAAATCAAATCCTTCAACAACATCAGCTTTAATAGATTCAAATTCTTCAAAAAGTTCATCTTTATTTTCTTCAATAAAAAGTTTATCTTCTCTATTTGATTTTCCAATACTAGGTTTTTTATCATTTAATAATTTAAAACTCATTTCTTGATAATCATAATGTTTGAATGAATGTTTATCTCCTACATCAGTTATTGTTTTAAGTAAATGATAAGTCATAGTAAATTTTTTATCTATTTTATTAGAATCTGCAGAATTATTATGCATATTTTTTATTTCATTTATGTTGCTATTTACTTTCTTCAATACATTATTGGTGTATGTCATATTTTTCATTTGTATTGTATCTACAACACCATCGAAACTACCAAAAAATTTATTTCTCATTAATTTTTTTTGTCCACTCCATTTATGCATTGTTTTATTAAGTGCAAATTTTAATTTTTTAATTTTTTTTTCAATCTCTTCATTTTGTTTTTTCATATATATTTCTGTAGATTTTTTTTGAAAATCTAAAAAAATACTTTTTATAGTAAATTTATAATATTTTTAATAAGACTCTATACAAAGATTTTAAAAAATATGATCTTCGATCGAAACAACTTTCGGTTTTGCTTTGCAATACCGTAAGATCTTTGATAAGTTTACTCAAGAACTTCCGCAGCAGCTTCTACAATACCTTCAGCTACACCTTCAGCTCCACTATCAGCAGCTCCTGATGAAAACATTCCTGATAAATTAATACTTGTTAAACCAGAATAATATAAAATATCCCTTAGTAAAACAGATGGGAAAATTGCTAGCTCTCTAAGCGATGGTTTTACCAAATGCATATGTGCTGTAAAAAAGACAACAACATATTTTATTAATGCACAAATAACAAAAAGTCTTAACACAATAATAGGGAATTTGAAAATGATATGAGCTGATATTAATTCAGCCTTTTTTAATGCAGGTGTTGATTTTAAAAACATTCTATCATTTCTTTTAACATTTAAAACCAACATAATAAACCATTGAGCAGGATTTGTAAAAAACCATATTAATGCCTCTGTAAACATCTTTTGAGCAATCTTCATGAGTCTTCCCTGCTCAGCCCACCACATTCCAAAAGCCACTATTAAAGAAGCACCACCAACTTGAATTATTTTACTTTTTGCCATTAATAATGATGGTAAAGAACAATCACCCATGATACAAACTAAATAATAAACACCACCAGCAAACATAGCAAATAACATGAATAAAGCAAACGGTATTAAATGAGCTCTTATAGCAATACCTCTTAGAACTCCCCAAATCATAGAAAATATCATAGGAATTAATTTTGAAATTACATAGTAAACCATCTTTAGTAATTCAAATAACATTTTAACAAAATCAATTAATAATCCACCAATAAATTTTGCTATACCTATCATACCTTTGATAACCATCATAAACCCATTAAATATTTCACTTATAATATTTGTTACAGGATCCAAAAAACCAAATTTCTCTATAACTTTTACTTTACAAGATTCAAAATTTTCAACGATTTCTTTTTTTGTTTCTGGATCACTTTTATTAATTAATTTTGTAACTTTTAAATCACCAAATTCCTTAAAATCATTTTCATACATTTTCAAATTTAAAACTTCATAATCATATTGGGTGATTGAATAATTATCATTTATTTTTAAAATACTTTCTAATAAAACGTAAGAAGATAAAAATTTTCTATCAATTTCTTCTTGATTCTTATCTTTAGATTCTGATTTTTTCTTAATTTGATCAATATTTGATTTAATCTTAGTTACTACATTTTTTACATATGTAAAATTTCTTAAAATAACAATATTTACAGGTTGATCAGCAGCACCATACCAATCTAATCTTTTTTTATAAGCATCCCATTTTTTCTTTGTTATTTTGAGTCCTTTTTCTAATTTTCTTAATTTCTCATGTACTTCTTTTGAATTTTTTTCCATATATCTTTTATGAGATTTTTTATATCATAAAAAAAATATTAATTTTTCTTAAACAATTTTAAATAAATAAAATCCTGGATAGGTTCCCAATCTATCATTTTTGCTTTCATAACTGTAATCCTCTACATTTACATAATTTAATTTTTTTAGCTTATTAACAATCCAAGGTTTTGGATGTCCAGATCTAAATATACCCAAAGATCTATTTTCTACTGATTGTTTTTTAATGTATTTAAATTCATCATAAAGTTGTTTTTCATTTTCAAACCAATCCATATGATCTAGTAAAATAAATCTGGTAAATTTAGTTTTTGAATTCTTTAAGTAATCAGTTATAGTTGTTGTATTAATTTCAATTCTATGAACGTTATTCTTTAAAAATTCAAAATTCTCTCTTTTCAGGTAATTTGGACAATTCTTTCTTGAAAATTCACCATTAATTAATCCATAGAAAAAGTAATTTTCATTTTTAATTGAAAAATTCTTGATCAAATAATCATAACTATCTTTTACAAAAAAGTAAAACTGTCCAGGTTTACATTTACCACCACATGCAGTATTTATTTGATTTTGAGGAACACCTGCAAAATTAATAGCTGCTGTATCTACAAAATGTTTTGTTGCAAAATTAAATACATATGGTTCAATATGAGATTTGTAATATTTATATTGTTCTTCTTTACTATCAAAACTACATAATTTTTTCATTCTTGCACTTACCAAAGCAGTAAATATTCTAGATCCTAATCCGGCAGCTCCGGATTTATATAATCCTTTTACAAACATATCTTGGTTATTGTCCCAAAATTGTCTTGATGAATCTAATCTTAATGAATCTCTAAGTATTTCCCGATAAATTTTAGGGAAATTTTCATGTACACCTAATCCAAATAATTTCCAAAAAGTTTCATATTTTAATTTTCTAATTGAAGCAATTTTTAAATCTAATAAAGCATTTTGACATTTTGAAATATCAATTGTTACTATCTTCTTTGGATTTTGTAATAATGTGTTTAAAATATTACATCCCCCAGTAGTTATCATTAAAATTGTGTCATCATTTCCGATATTTAAATATTTAAAGTCAATTTCTGGATCCTCCCAAGCAATATTATAAATAAAAGATTTACAATTAACGATATCCTCTTCAAAAGAAGTTTCTTTCTTCTTAAACATTAAATTATAAACAATAATAATTACAAAAGCTAAAATTAAAAAATTATAAATTCTTTTTTGTTGCATATATATTTTCATAGAAAATTTTTTATGAAAAAATATATATTAAATTTATTTATTAACAAAGAGCTTCCGAATCCATGAATTGAAAGTTACGAATCTGATCTCCGTGTTTGGATTCGAGTTGAACTTTCATAATATCACGGTATTGCATAGCAAAACCGGGACAAACTTGAATATGAAGATGATCAGTCTTATTTATTTATTAATTAAATTACTCAGCAACTGCTGCAGGAGCTGAAAGTAAAGTATATAACCAAACTATAAATCTCTTAATATCTGCCACAAAAACAACAGGAGCAGCGGTTAACTCTCTCATAGTTGGAATAACTGGACTCATTATTGGCCATACCATTTTATAGAAAAACATAGCTGTTGCACCCATAATTAAAAGTTTTAGTGGGATTACACCAATATTCTCAAATAAAAACTTATTGAAATTGAGGATCTTTTGTAAAACTGGAACTTTATCACTAGTAAAACTACTTGTATCCATATTCATTTTCGGTCCTGAATTTCTAAACCAATCAATAAACCAATATGGTAATGGCAATGA
>MDTB01223611.1_pt1 | contig 10061 bp, 6 predicted proteins | sample 811161 | NCBI WGS metagenome assembly MDTB01 (sample SAMN05326650, study PRJNA326480) | marine metagenome | isolation source: seawater | place: Mediterranean Sea | collected 2009
CGATGTGCTTCATCGCGCAGACGTTGCATAAAGTACAGTATCGGGTCCTGCGGCGGCAGCGAAAACGGTTCACGCCCCGGCACGTGGAAGCGCTCCCGTCCGGCATTGCGGTCGAGTCCCTTAGCAATCGATACCAGCGGCTGATCGGAAATGCCAAGCTCGTCCAACACTTCCATCACGGCGGTCAGCTGTCCCGGTCCGCCGTCAATAAGTACCAAGTCGGGCCAGTTACCTCTCTCGCGGTCGAGGTCTTCCTTCAAGGCGCGTGCGAACCGACGGGTCATTACTTCGCGCATCATCGCGTAATCGTCGCCGGGTTTAATGTCGGGGTTCTTGATATTGAACTTACGATATGCGCTTTTTTCAAAGCCGTCTTCGCCTGAAACAATCATGGCGCCAAGCGCGTTGGTACCTGCAATGTGGCTGTTATCGTATACCTCTATCCGCTTTGGCGGGGCATCTAGGTCGAGCAGTGCGGCCAAGCCATCCAAGAGTTTGCGCTGGGTCGCACTTTCAGACAGCCGTCGGGCCAACGCTTCCGCTGCGTTCTGGGCGGCACTATCGATTAGGCTTTTGCGGGTGCCACGCTGAGGCTTTGAGACGTCAGCCTTTCGACCAGCGTGGATAGACAACGCTTGGCAGACGAGCTCCTGATTGGGCAGGCTGTGGCTGACAAGCACCAGCTTCGGCGGTTTTTTGTCTGCGTAGAACTGGCCGATGAACGCCTCAAGCACTTCGGCAACAGGGATCGCGCGACCGTGATTGGGGAAGAACGTCCGGGTCCCGTAATTCTGGCCCGCGCGGTAGAAAAATACCTGTACGCAGGTCGTACCGCCCTCTTGGTGAGCAGCTATTATATCAGCTTCGCCGATGCTGCCGACATGAATATCCTGGTGAGCCTGGATCTGCGTCAGTGCGCGAATCCGGTCACGGTGGATCGCCGCGGTCTCGTAATCGAGCGCGGAACTCGCTTCTTCCATCTTGCGCGACATCGATTCCTGCACGTCGCGGCTCCGCCCGCGCATAAATGCCTCGGCCTGGTCGACGATTTCGGCGTAATCCTCAGATGAGATTAGTTTTACGCAAGGGGCCGTGCAGCGCCTGATCTGATATTGAAGGCAGGGCCTTGTGCGTCCGTTAAAAACACTGTCTGAGCAGCTGCGCAGCGGGAATACCTTTTGCAGCGTGTTGAGCGTGCGGTTGACCGCACCCGCGGAAGCAAACGGTCCGAAATATTCGCCCCCCTTGTTGCGGACACCGCGATGTTTGATGAGTTGTACCCATTCCGTATCTGTTCGCAGCAGAATATAGGGATAGGATTTATCGTCGCGCAGCAGAATATTATAGCGCGGCTTGAGCTGCTTAATCAGATTGCTTTCGAGCAGCAGCGCTTCAACTTCGGTGTGCGTGCTGACAATTTCAAGATCGGCGGTCTGTGCAACCATTAAGCGGATACGCTCAGGCTGCCCGCGATTCCGGGAATAGGAAGTTAACCGGTTGCGCAGATTCTTTGCCTTGCCGACGTAAAGCGGCTTTCCCGCCGCGTCGGTCATCCTGTATACGCCAGGCCCAGTCGGCAGGTTTTTCAGGCGCGACGTTATTAGCGCGGCACCGTTGAGTGCTTCGTTGTTTTTCGTTGGGGCGTCTTCTATTCGCTCGACCATTTCAGGTAAATGCTTGTCCAACCTCTCCGCGGGATACTTCTGCAAACTCTGGCCGGTTTGTTTCATTGGTACCGATTGTGACCCGTTTCGGCCAGTATCGATTCGGGAGCAGTTCTTATCCACGGTTTCTGTGGATAAACCTGTTCATAACGCCAACATATTCAGCTCGCAACTGATTGACAATCTAATCTAACTCTTCTAATGACAATAAAAAAGACGACCGGGTTAAGTGTAGTATCATAAAATATAAGTAAAAAAATATAATAATGTATATAGAAATTATTTTAATTAATTGTAATTTACAGAATAATTTATTGAACGGTATTTATCGATAAAAAAACAAAATTATAATATTATTTTTTATGAATTTTGATTTCTTTATTTCCGCCTTTATTCGCAACGTTTTTAATTTGATCGTTCGATCTCAATACCCACACTGGCGGCATCTGCGAATACATCAAGTTTTTCCACACAGACTTTAACAGAACTAACCTCCGCTTTGGAAAGACACAGATCGGCGATTTGTTCTGCTAAGGTCTCCACCAGGTTCACGTGTCCCGCGGTGGCCAGTTTCCGCACGCTGATGATCACGTCTTCATATGACAGCACGTTGGATAGCTTATCCTCGATCGGGGTTGGCATCTCGAACACGGAGAGGTCCAAGTTGACGCGAACACGTTGAGCGCCATCACGCTCGTGTCGGTAAACGCCGATCAGGCATTCAATCACGAGATCTCTGACGAGTACGCGGCGTGTCAGGCGCGTGGCTGCTAAGGTGGCAGTGTTGGGTAGGTCTTTAAGAGATTCGGCCGTCATATTGTCGCCTTCTATCTATTCGGGCTCGTCTGTTCGTTTTTCTGTTGGGATCGGATAGAACTGTCGCTAATTCACTGTCATTCGGTTGTTGGCGGGGTACCTGGTTCTGGGAACTCCCATCCTAGGTGCTGTCCGCCATCTAGGGCGATCATCTGTCCCGTTAAAGAAGGTGACGCAAGGATATACCGCACACCATCGGCGATTTCTCCCGCGCCAGCGCCATGACCAAGCGGTACCCGGGCCGACTGCCTGTCAAAATGTTCTTGGCTCTGGCGCGGGCTCGGAAGCGTCGGTCCCGGCCCAATCGCGTTTACGCGAACACGCGGCGCCAGGGCCAGGGCCAGGTTCTGCGTCATCGCCCACATGCCGGCCTTGCTAATTGTGTAGGAAAGAAAGCCTGGCGATATGTTGACCACCCGTTGATCGACGATATTGACGATATTGCCGGTCTCGCTATCCGGTAGGTTCGCTATCAGTGCCTGGCTCAGCTTGATCGGAGCCCAGAGGTTGACGTTCATGTGGGTGTCCCAAGAAGCGCGGGAGACCGCTTCCAAATTGTCATATTCAAACACGGATGCATTGTTGACAAGGCATGTGATCGGTCCGCCGTGAGCGATTGCTTCGGTCACTAGCCGGTCTATGTCGGCATCTTCATCAAGATCTGCGGCAACAACATAGGCGCGGTTTCCAGCCTCGGTCAGCTGGTCGTGCAGCGTGTCGGCTTCGTCGGTGGATTGGCGATAATGGATGCCTACTGTCCAGCCATCCGCGGCAAGCGCGCTCGCGATTTGGCCGCCGATGCGTTTTGCGGCGCCGGTGACCAGAGCGTGTCTTTTTGGTGTATCGATCATATGGTAACCATGCGGCATCTCGCCAATCTGTTCAAGGGATTGCGAGCGGGAAGGGTAATTCCGTCAGATGGAAGCGTCAGTTCGGCATTCCGCTCATGCCGGCGAACTGACTAGCGACAAATCCAACATAAAGCATCAGCAGAATCGAGCCTTCCAGCCGGCGTATCCGCATACCGGTGAGCATGAACGGAACAATCAGTGCTGTCACGGCCAACAGAACCCACAGATCGAAGCTGACAATTTTGTCGGAAAACGGCAGGGGGGCAAAAAGGCCAGTGACCCCTGTTATGCCGAAAAGATTGAACAGGTTGCTTCCCAGCACATTGCCGACACAGACGTCTGAATGACCGCGGCAGGCCGCGACGATGGAAGTAGCCAGTTCGGGTAGCGATGTCCCGATGGCGACAACTGTAAGCCCGATGACTTCCTCAGGTACGCCGAAATCTCTCGCCAAGGTCGTGGCACCGCTAACTAGCCATTCGGCACCGATCACAACCGCGAACAGACCGACCACGATGATGCTGGCAATACTGATAGTCCGCATCGGGATTGCCCCCATCTCGGCGGCTTCTTCGCGTTGCAGTTCGGCCACTTCGTTGTTGCTTTTGTTGTCATGCCAAACGGTGAACCCGATGTACGACATCAGTGCAATGAGCATCAGAGCGCTCTGCCAGAACACGATCTTGCCGGACATGCCAAGCCCAACATATACCAGTGTAACCGCCGACATACCTAGTAGGTCGCGTTTGACCCCTCTCGGATGGACGGCGATGGGAGCAATAACCGCAGCAAGGCCGAGAATCAGCAGAATATTGGCGATATTGCTGCCCACAACATTGCCGACCGCAAGTCCTGGTGAACCGATTAGCACCGCATTCACGCTGACGACCATTTCCGGCAATGAAGTGCCAAAACCGACAATAGTTAGCCCGACGATTAAAGGCGATACACCGAGCCGCTGCGCCAGCGCGACCGAGCCACGCACGACCGATTCGCCACCAAATAGCAGCAGAGAAAAACCGGCGATTATCCAAAAATATGTCATTCAGTCAGCAAAAAGACGCAGGTATTCCCAAGGGCGCAATGCAAAATAGATGGGTTGGTGATACTGGTGTCGTAACATGCTGCGCCATCCATCACCAATTACAGCTTTTCAGAGGGTAGCGGTATGTACAACGGAAATATGGTAGTCGCGCGTTTATTTTTCTATAAAACTCATGATTTCTCGTTATGAAGGTTCCTGTTTTATTGATGATCTTATCAACAGCCCACGCATAACGCTTCGATTTTGTGCTACGCATTAATTTTTCCGATAGCAGCAATTGCTGGGTTATCTGGTTGCCGGAGTGATTATTAGTCTAAACGCGCTCGGCCTAAATTCGGTAATATCAAGGCCGCGACTTTCACTATTGCGAAATTGTCTGAGTCTATCTTCTAGCCGTCTGCGGCAACCCGGGCGGAATTTACCGTCAAGGTCTTTGCAGACTGGAGCTGGAGACTTTATTGCGGGACACATGACTTAGCGTTTACGCGTTCTGCCCGTTCTTTTCGATTTTCCGGGTTTGCGATTGCGCCCTGAGCGCTTCGCAGAGTCGATACGGGCCTGCAGACGGCGTGGGCCGGATGGTACGCCGATCTCCATATTTTCCAGACGGTGTAGCTCGTCGCGGAGTCGGGCGGCTTCTTCGAATTCCAGATTGGCGGCGGCCCCGCGCATGCGGTCTTCGAGTTCCTTCAGATAGGCCGTCAGATTGTGGCCGATGAGATGCGGGTTGTCATTGTCGTCTGTCCCAACCGTAAACGAATCCTGCGAATAAACGCTTTCGAGAATATCGCCGATGTCTTTCCTAACGCTTTCGGGTGTGATGCCATTGGCAGCGTTATAAGCCTGCTGCTTTTTGCGCCGCCGGTTAGTTTCATCGAGCGCAAATTGCAGGGAATCCGTCATTTTGTCGGCATATAGGATCACCCGGCCTTCAAGGTTGCGGGCAGCGCGGCCGATGGTCTGGACCAAAGATGTCTTGGAGCGCAGGAAACCCTCCTTGTCAGCGTCGAGAATAGCGACCAATGAACATTCGGGTATATCGAGCCCCTCGCGCAGCAGGTTGATGCCGATCAAAACATCGAATGCGCCGAGCCGCAGGTCGCGGATGATCTCTATGCGTTCTAGCGTGTCAATATCCGAATGTAGGTAGCGCACGCGGATCCCGGCTTCCTGCATGTATTCAGTAAGATCCTCCGCCATGCGCTTGGTCAGCGTGGTCACCAGCACACGCTGGTTTTTCGCTGTGCAGTCACGGCATTCTTTAAGCAAGTCATCGACCTGTTTGGCGACGGGGCGGATAATGCAGACCGGGTCGATCAGCCCGGTCGGGCGGATCACTTGTTCGACGAAAACGCCACCTGTTCGATCGATTTCCCAGGGGCCAGGCGTTGCAGAGACATGCACGGTCTGCGGGCGCATCGCTTCCCATTCCTCAAATTTGAGCGGGCGATTATCGACGCAGGATGGCAACCGGAATCCGAATTCGGCGAGGGTCGATTTGCGGTTGAAGTCACCTTTAAACATGCCGCCGATCTGCGGTATCGTCACATGGCACTCATCGACGATCAACAGGGCGTCGTCGGGGATATATTCGAACAGCGTTGGCGGTGGTTCGCCCGCACTGCGCCCGGTCAGATAGCGAGAATAGTTCTCGATACCCGAGCAGTGACCGGTAGTCTCTAGCATTTCGATGTCGAACATAGCACGCTGTTCCAGCCGCTGAGCCTCCAGCAGCCTGTTATTCGCTTCGAACCAGGCGAGCCGGTCTTTGAGCTCCGCCTTTATCTGGCCGATGGCCTGCTGAACGGTCGGGCGCGGCGTGACGTAATGCGAATTCGCGTAGACAGTGATTTGGTCCAGCTTGCTGCTACGTTCACCAGTCAGCGGATCAAATTCATGGATTTCCTCTATTTCGTCGCCGAAAAATGAAAGGCGCCAGGCCCTGTCCTCGTAATGGGCAGGAAAGATTTCGACCGAATCGCCGCGCACCCGGAACGTCCCGCGGATAAAATTTTGGTCGTTGCGGCGATATTGAAGCGACACGAATTTCTGCAGCAGCTCGGACATATCGGTCGCCTGACCAACTTTTAGGGGGATGGTCATCGACTGGTAGGACTCGAGACTACCGATACCGTATATACACGAGACACTCGCGACAAGAATGACATCGCGACGTTCCATCAATGCACGGGTCGCCGCATGGCGCATCCGGTCTATCTGTTCGTTGATCGAGGCGTCCTTTTCGATAAACGTATCCGACCGTGCTACATAGGCCTCAGGCTGATAATAATCGTAATAAGACACGAAATATTCCACCGCGTTATGCGGAAAGAACGATTTCATCTCGCCGTATAGCTGGGCGGCTAGTGTCTTGTTTGGTGCCAGGACTAGGGTCGGACGTCCCAGACCCTGTATTACATGGGCCATCGTGAATGTTTTGCCCGATCCAGTAACGCCAAGCAGAACCTGGTCCTTTTCATGGGCGCGCAAGCCCTCGAGCAGTTCGGCAATGGCCTGCGGCTGGTCGCCAGCGGGTGAGAAATTCGAGACGATCTGGAACGGGATGCTGTCATCCGGCGTTGGCAGTGTCGGGTGTTCTGAAAGGACGATGCTCATAACCGTAATATGGCGCGGACCAGTGGGGATTTCCAGTTGGTGGACCAACATTGCTCACCTCGTCATTAGGGAGTGGCACGGCATGCACCAGAAACCGCAGCGGGCCGACGGCTATAGGGCTGCGGCGTGGCGAATTACGAAAAGGGTGTGATCAATCGCGTCAATTTTGTGCTGAGGCGACGTTGTATCCTGTTGCCTGTCCGCCAACACAGGCGTAATTTGCGCGGGTTCGAACGCACCTCGGAAAATACCGAAAAGGTTTCTCAGGCTATGGCCCTCGTTGCGCAGCGTCTTTCACGAATCAAACCGTCTCCCACCAATGTCTTGACCGGCAAAGTCGCCGAGCTCAAGGCCTCCGGCCGCGATATCATCGGCCTCGGCGCGGGTGAGCCGGATTTCGACACTCCGGACAATATCAAGGTGGCTGCCAAAGCGGCGATCGACGCCGGAGAGACCAAGTACACGCCGATTCCCGGCACGCTGAAACTACGCCAGGCCATTTGCGACAAATTTAAGCGCGACAATGGCTTAGATTACACACCCGACCAAGTTATTGTTAGCTGCGGCGGCAAACAAGTGATCTATAACGCCTTCATGGCGACGCTCGACCCGGGAGACGAAGTGATTGTACCCGCGCCTTACTGGGTATCCTATCCAGATATGGTGCTGCTTGCCGAAGGTACACCCGTATTCGTCGAGGGGTTCGAAGTGAACGGCTTCAAGATTACACCCGAAGACCTCGAAGCGGCGATCACGCCTAAAACCAAGTGGGTGCTGCTCAACTCGCCAAGTAACCCAACCGGTGCAGCGTATTCGCGGGCTGAGATGAAGGGCCTCACACAGGTGCTGATGCGCCACCCTCATGTCTGGGTGATGACCGACGATATGTACGAACATGTCATCTACGACGGTTTTGATTTTTCAACCCCCGCCGAGATTGAACCCCAGCTGATGGACCGCACAATCACGCTGAACGGCGTTTCGAAGGCCTATTCCATGACTGGCTGGCGGCTTGGCTACGGTGCAGGTCCGATGGAGTTGATCAAGGCGATGATCGTGATCCAGTCGCAATCATCGACGCATACATCTTCGATCAGCCAGGCGGCCTCGATCGAGGCGTTGAGCGGCCCGCAGGATTTCATCCTGCCGCATAACGACATGTTCCGCGAACGCCGCGACCTGGTAGTGTCGATGTTGAACCAGGCGGCGGGCGTTACCTGCCTGAAACCGGAAGGCGCATTTTATGTCTACCCGTCCTGTGCCGGCACACTTGGTAAAACTGCGCCCGATGGGACGAGAATCGATACCGATGCCGATTTCTGCACATACCTGCTGGAAAGCGATGGTGTCGCAGTCGTGCCGGGCGTTGCTTTCGGGCTGGAGCCGTATTTCCGGATTTCCTACGCAACGTCCACTGAAGCACTGACCGATGCATGTGAGCGCATCCAGCGGGCTTGCGCTGCACTGACTTAGCCTTCAAAGGCGCATTAACGTCGATTATATTGCCCGTGAGGTGGGTGGCATATGATGACCTGTGACCGAATTTTTTGTTTAACCTGTCCTATCAGCGTCCGTCCCGGTCCAGAATACTTCTTTAATATAACAAATCATATCCTCGCAGTGTTCGGTAATCATTCGTGATAAGATTCATGTGTAAGGAATTCTGACGGTGTTCCTTGCTTTGTGATAATTATTTAATTGGCTAGAGATTAATTGATTGGGCTAATTTCTAGCCTGCTCTATCTTTCAGGGCATTGAGGCTGGGAGAAAAAATGCTGACACGTTCGATACCAAACTGGGAAATATCTGACTCCGAAGCGACTCCAGAAGCCGATTTCCTCAACCGGCGTGAATTATGCAAGACGATTGCCGCGGGGTCCATTCTGACAGCGGGATCGCTCCCGCTGATAGGCGCAGGAGCGGCCTCTGCGACGACCCCGGAGGCTCGGTCCTCGCGCCTATATCCGGCGAAGCGGAACGAGGCCTATAAGTTAGACCGCAAGGTCACGTCGGAAAAGATCGCTACCACCTACAATAATTTTTACGAATTCGGTTCGCACAAGAATATCTGGAAGGCCGCCCAGAAACTGCAAACCCGGCCCTGGACGGTCATCATTGATGGCATGGTAGAAAAGGAACAGAAGGTCGATATCGACACGCTGCTGAGGTCGATGCCGCTGGAAGAGCGCCTGTATCGCCATCGCTGTGTGGAGGCCTGGGCGATTGCCGTGCCGTGGACTGGTTTCTCGATGAAGTCGTTGCTCGATTATGCGCGCCCGATAGCCGGCGCAAAATACGTCGTTATGGAAACCTTCAACGACAAGAAGATCGCCCCGGGTCAACGCCAGATCTGGTATCCGTGGCCTTATCGCGAAGCGATTACCATCGAAGAGGCGGCGAACGAACTGTCCATGATCGGCACCGGTGCCTATGGCAAGGTGATGCCCAAACAGAATGGCGCGCCGCTGCGGCTAGTCGTGCCATGGAAATACGGCTTCAAGCAGATCAAGTCGATTGTCCGCTTTACCTTTACGGACAAGCGGCCGAAAAGTTTCTGGGAACAGATCCAGCCGAGGGAATACGGTTTCTGGGCCAACGTGAACCCAAAGGTCGATCACCCGCGCTGGAGCCAGGCTACTGAAAAGCTGCTTGGTACCGGCAAACGTGTGCCCACCCAGCTCTATAATGGCTACGCCGAACAAGTCGCCGGGCTATACATTGAGATTCAAAAGAAAGAAAAAATCTTTTTCTAGGCCGTCTGTCGGAGCCGTAAATGTATAGAGGCAGGCTGTGCAGCCTGCATTTTTCCAAGTGGTGGTTTGTATGACGGCGCCTATTTCGTGTCTAATTCTGTTGCTGCAGGTTTATCGAAAGCTTTTGCGACTTTAGCCTGTGCCGAAACCAAGTGGGGAGATGCATGGCGGGTGTTTCCTGATAGCTGGATGCGTGCTTTCTCGGCGGGTGTGCTCTTAAAAGAAAAAACCCCGGAAACCAGGGTTTCCGGGGTGAGTTTAACAGGGAGGCTTCACGTCTGGGAGACGCAGGATCCAAAGACCCTCGGATCCGAAG
>MDTB01034319.1_pt1 | contig 10060 bp, 5 predicted proteins | sample 811161 | NCBI WGS metagenome assembly MDTB01 (sample SAMN05326650, study PRJNA326480) | marine metagenome | isolation source: seawater | place: Mediterranean Sea | collected 2009
CTGACCAAGTTCTGGAAACATTACCTAGTCAGGGCATTAAGCATTTGGTGGTCGCGTCGCCGGCCTTCGTAGTGGACAACTTAGAGACATTGGAAGAGATTGGCATACAGGGCCGCCAGACATTTTTCGACGCCGGCGGCGAAACCTTCCACCTGGTGCCGTGCTTAAACGCCGATCCCCTATGGGTGCGTGGACTGGCTAATCTGTGCCGCGCGCGCGCCGCTGCTTAGCATTTCGCCGCGGCCGTTCGCCGCCGCTATGTCGTCAATCACTGTCCATTGCGGCCGCATGGAGTGATGCCTCGGCATAAAAACTGCGCACCAGTGCTTGGGCGAACATAGACTTACGCGCGACGAAACGCACCGGCCGGGTAAGGGTTGGCCGCGCAGCTTGATTGCGCGGTAACTTTATTAGAGCCTTATCATCAATACCGAGGGTATGCGCCACACCGATAGGCACCAAGCCATGACCGAAACCAGACAGAGCCATTTGCGCTACAGCAAAAAATGATTCTAACGATACCACTCGGTCGAGATTCAGCCGCTGCATGTTTTCTTCAATAGAACCCCAGGCACCAGAGCGCGACTCAATTGTCAGCACCTGTAAGGGTTTACCCAGTTTATATTTCAAAGGCTCCAGGCCCGAAGGGATTATGACCATGGGTTCGTGACGAATGACCTCGGACACTAAATCTGTATCAGCATCGGAGCTACCAGTACAAATCCCTACCATGTATTCACCCGATCGAAGACGGTCCAAAACCACTGGCGAGCGCTGGGCATGAAACTCGAACTCCACCTCAGGCAGGCGTTGCCGAATTTGCGCAAAAAAATGCGGCCCCCAGCTAGCCAGGATCGCCTCGGAGACGCCCAGAATAATTTTACCCTTACGCAACGCGTTATCTTCTAAAAACACACTGCGCAATTCCGACAGCAGCGGCGTCACCCGCTCGACTAGGCGGGTGCCGTGGTGGGTAAGCACTACCCTACGCCCATGTCGTTCTATCAGTTCGCGGTCATAGTAGCGCTCTAGAGCAGCAATACGTTTGCTCACTGCAGACTGCGAGATACGCATCGCGGTACTGGCTTCCATCATGGTGCCGGTTTTAGACAGCGTCACCAATGTTTCTAAATTTTCAATCATTTCGTTGGATCAGTCGTTTTTAGAATGATTCATATTCCGCACAATCTCTTTATTAGGCAACCACTGAGCAGTACTTTTGTTTTCTAATGTATGGACTCATTATCATCAGCGCCCTTGCGACCAGCCTCTTATCTGGGTTGGTCGGCATGGCCGGTGGCGTGGTTTTGATGGCGGTGCTGGTCAACATACTGCCCGTGAGCAGCGCTATGGTTTTGCACGGTATAACGCAATTCACCGCTAACGGATCCCGCACACTGATTCTTCGCAAGCATTTAATGTGGCGGCTATTGCCGGGCTACATCCTCGGCGCCAGCGTTGCCGTTGCTGGTTTCAGCGCCTTGCTATTCGTCCCCGAGGCCAGCGTGGTGCTGATCTTGGTGGGTTTATTCCCGTGGCTTGCGCGACTACAGCCCAGATCTAGCGCACTCAATATTACCCGCCCAGCATCCAACATCATCTGCGGTTTCAGCGTTACCTCTGTGCAGTTACTTGCAGGCGCTGCGGGCCCATTATTGGATCTGTTTTATCTCAACAGTGGCTTGGACCGCCAAACAGTCGTGGCAAACAAAGCGCTCACTCAAACCATCGGTCACCTGCTACGCATTTTTTATTATGGCGCAATCATCAGCGTTGCTACGCCGCTACCTAATTGGTTATTTCTCGCGGCAGCGATCGCTGCGGTAATAGGGACGCGCCTGGGCACATGGCTGTTAGCGCGCTGGGATGATCAACGTTTTCAGCGGGTTAGCGGGCAAATAATCTTAGCAACTGGCACGATCTGCATCCTGCAAGGCAGCTATCAACTTATACGCTCAGCTGGTTTTATGACCTAAACAGGTTTTACGACAAACAATAGGTCGCCTACATTGACCTGCTGACCATTGCTCATGTTGATGCGCGTCACCTGGTAACGCTTTGATGTATCATATAGATCACCGTCGGCATTGAAGTCTGCCAGACACAGCGGGCTAAATATCTTCATCGCCTCAAGCTGACACAATGTATGGTCCAGTGCGATCTCATCGCCTACGCTCACATACTCAGGCTCCGAAGGCGAAGGCGTGCTGTAAAAAATTGCCGTTGCCGGCGCCAGCACCTTTAGCTCGTCACTTGCTTCAATGCGCAGACTGTCAAGATCAATCCCCGAGTCGGCGGCTCCGGACCCCAGTTCTATAGCCTCAATAAGCCCGTCAATGTCTATACGCTGCAGCAATTCGGGCAAGTAGTTTGTATCGTAAACACCCGCCAGAAAAACCTCGTCAGCCAATATTTTCCGCAACAGCGGAATATTTGTGCAAATGCCGGTCAATTTTACTCGACCCAGATAATCCGCAAGCTTCGCCGCCGCGGCGTCGCGACTCTCCGCATGGACAATAATCTGCGCAACCATGCTGTCGTAGTATGGAGAAATGAACTTGCCCGGACCAACAGCGGCGATAATCTCAACGCCCTCTTCTTGCGGAAAGTGACACTCTTCGATCTTACCGGGGTGCGGACGGAACGCGAGGCCACCATCGCCTTGCTTGGAAATACGTTCAGCGTTAATCCTCGCTTCCATCGCATAACCGTTGTTTTGTACTGCAAGATCCGCAATGGATTCACCAGCGGCGATGCGGAACTGCTGAGCCACAATGTCCACCCCACTGACCCACTCGGTGACCGGATGCTCAACCTGTAAACGGGTATTCATCTCCATAAAATAGACTGCATCTGCGGCTAAGTCATAGATGAACTCTACGGTGCCCGCACCAACATAACCTACCTCGTTGGCGATATCCGCAGTGGAGCGCAGTACTTCCTGTAACAAATGCTCAGGCAAAGTGGTTGAGGCGGATTCTTCAATTACCTTTTGTTTATCGCGCTGCACACTGCAGTCTCGAATACCCAATACATGGGTATTCCCATGAGTATCACGCAACAACTGCGCTTCAATATGCCGCAGCGAGGTTACATATTTTTCAAGATAAACGTCACCATTACCGAATGCATTGCGCGCCTCAATACCTACGCGGTGGAAAAGTTGCTGGAATTCGCTGGGGCTCTCTACCACTTGAATGCCTTTACCGCCGCCGCCGTGTACCGCCTTGATCAGTATTGGGTAGCCAATATCGGCTGCGACTTCGGCGGCACGATCAGCATCGGTCATAATTCCATGACTGCCTGGAACCACCGGCACATTCAAACGCAACGCGGTATTGATGGCATTGGACTTGTTGCCCATGGTTTCCATGCTGGCTACCGGTGGTCCAATAAAATTAATGCCGTGGGAGCGAACGAGCTCCGCAAAACCCGAATTTTCCGACAAAAAGCCGATGCCTGGATGCAGGCTATCGGCACCTTGATTCTCCGCCACATTAAGCACGCTCTGGGCGTTCAAATAACTTTCATCAGGCGTGTTGCCACCAATACATACCAACGTATCGTTATCGGTGAGCTGATCAACTGCGGCAGACTCCATATCCGGGTCGCTTTGTACCAAGATCACCTGAATATCCTGCTGCTGGGCAATCCGAATTAGCTTCGCCGCGGTACACCCGCGGGCGTGAATCAGTACCTTACGCACTGGGCGCACTAGATCGCGGTCGGTGTATACCGGTCGATGCGCAACCACTACAGGTCGTTGATTCACCAACCGGCCCTGCAGAATCCGCGTCATTACTTCTTCTACGCTTTCGTCGGCCACCGGAATTGCAGAATCAACACCGCGCAGCGACTCATCGATGTTGGCATAAAAGGGATGCTTCACTAAGCCTTGCATCGAGCCTTCATTAGCCGACAGATAATTCGACAAAATCGAGCGCAACGGCAGGTTAGAGGGCACAACGATCTGCCCGGCAAAGGGCATACTGGTGCCTGACCAGTAATAGGTCTGCACCAGCGGATGGGTTACAAAACTTGCCTGGGCACCGCCAGTACAATCGCCGTAACCAAAAACGATTATCGGTAGGTCGTGATCGCGAACGAATCGGGTAATGCGATCATTTACAGCAGCCATTGAAAACAGTGCTCCTGCGCCCTCCTTGGTCTGCATACCTCCAGACGAGATGAAACACACCACCGGTAAGTGTTGTTCTGCACACTCAAGTAACAGCCGGATGACTTTTTCCGCGCTGGCCATATCAAACGCACCGGCTTGAAACTGCACATTTGACAGCACCACACCAACCCGTGTCTTGGGCAAGGACTTCACATCAGCAAAGCCTGTAACTACTCCGCAGGGTGGCAAGCCTTTGTTTAGCGCACTTTCAATAGATACGCGAAATCCCGGAAATGAGCACGGGTCCGAACTCAAAAGATCGTCGAAGCATGGCTCCCAGCGATCAAAGAACTGCTCAATGATATCGTTATAGGTAAAGCGCCGATCGCTGCGAATTACCCGCAACACGTCCTGCATTTGCAGGTCGTTATAGGCCATATCCAAACGGTTCCAGAAATCTTTGCGGCGCCCGATATTGCGCGGCGCAATCTTTCCCTGATAAGTCTTGCCGTCGCGCTCGGAGGTAATCAACGAATGGGTCAAAACGCTGAATACATGAGTAACAACAACAAATAACGCGTCCGCCAAATGCGCAAAACTGAGTTTTTTCCATTCTTCTACCGCACGGAAAAACTCTGCACCCTTAGGCATCTTTATTACCCGCTGATGCCAATCAAACAGGCGTTGCCGCGCCGCACCGGCATCTGCGCCTTGCCCCAGAGTTTGGTCTAGTAGGCGCGATAATGACGCTTGAGATAGGGCCTGATTGGCTTGAGCTTCTGCCGCTATGGAATCCAGGCTGCCAATCACGGCATCGTAGACGGAATCAAAGAGCAGTAGGTTTTGGCATTCTAAAATAAAATCGGCACGCAACTCTTCATTCAGCAAGATGTCTAATATCGACAACTCAGCAAGCACGACGGGTTTCACCCCCACCACTTGGGGCGGTATGTGAGCTGGCAAACGCTCACTCAAAAAGCGTCTATTGGCGGCCATGGATGCATCACCAGCAGACTCTGCCAACGCTCCACTGGCAATTAACATATTCAGTTCAGCCACCAATTGCTTGGCAACAAAGCCAGATACTGTGCCCTCTACCAGGCCCGCGTCCAGCAACTTACGACCTTCATGGGAGAACTGTTCGTAAAGCAAAGCTTTTAGCTCAGCGTCCCTGATAATGGCATTCAAAAGGCCTGTGGCATCAGCAATATCGCTAACCTGCAGAATTTGTCGTGTCGATACATCGTCCTGCAGGTACTGCTGCAACGCCTCTAGATTTCCCCGGGCCTCTTTCTTCCAGCGGTTGTATAAAAACACCCCCACCGAGGAAAGCAGATTTGCTCTGGCATTTTCGTAGTTCTGCTTGGGCTCACCGAAGATCATTTGCGCAATGCGGCCGCGCTCATCATTCATCGCTTGACGCTTATCTTGGTAGTTCCGCCAAGCCTTTGATAATGACTCGTCGTATACCACCCGATCCGGATCCTGCAGCCAATACAAAAAGGTCTGGCGACGCTCGCGGTCAGCACGAGTGTGCAATTCACCCGAGGGCACCTCTTGCTCTGCTAAGCGGCCATATTGTTGGGTACTCGTGGCTTTTATACGCTTACGCACCTGCAGGTAACGCAGATACCGGAACGCCACGCCAAAGACATTCAAATATTCCGTAGGGTTGCGCGTCAGCGCTAACGATGCCGAGCTCTGCATTGCTTGCAACTGCTCAGAAGGCTTTAGATAGCGCATTAAACTTTGGCGATAGTGATCCATGATGTATGGATTTTCCGCCACAAATTCCTTGGTCCGCGATTCAACATTCATGATGCTGTGAATCAGCGCCAAGCGCAGATTTTCAAGTTGCTCTAAGCCATCAGCGGGACTGAAATCCACAATGGCGTCGATATTACCCTGGGCATATAGCTCGTAAGGCGATACCCCAACGTATTTGGCGCATTCCTGCCATGATAGGTTCAGACGACGCGCAATATTCGCCAAACCCGCCGGTTGGATGGTGCTGAATACCCCGTCTCGCAATGAAAGAATGACATTACTCGCGGCCAATGGAATAGCTCCACCGGAATAGCCGATACCATAAACGAGACCGACATTAGGGACATCAACATTGCTCATTTCGGCAATTAGCCGAGAAATACTGTGGGCTTGATTGTTAGCGTTGGCTTCTTCTCGTGGATCCGCCCCTGGCGTATCCATAAAGCTGACAATCGGCATTGCCCGAGATGAACAGCGGTCAATAAAATTTGCTGCGCGCAAATGATGTTCGGGCATCCAACTGCCCAATTCAACTGTGCGGTCCTGAGCGATAAAGCCTACTTCACGCTCGATCCCTGCACCGAAGTTCATCAGCACCGCGGCCTGATAGTAAGGTCCTGCGGAATGCTCTTCGATGACTCTACCTAATTGGCGAATAATCACCGGGGCGGCAATACGGCCCTGATCCTCAGCAGGGGCGACAACCGCCTCGATGTAGGCATCAATATTCAGTTCCCGGAGCTCGTCCTGGCGACGATTAATGTCGCGCTGGGACAGCAGTCCCGGAACCGGCCGGTCTTCCTGGGCGACCTGAGGAAAAAGTGAAAAATCCTTAGCGAGACTCTCGGCAATAAAAAATAGCCGATCCCCTTCGATGAGCTGCTTGACCACGTGTTTCAGACTGTGTGTAGAATTGCGCTACTTTAGCCATTTGCCCAATTGAGCGCAATTACAGCCATGCCAAATCTGCTCTGTGCCATTCTCACCATTTCCGACACCCGAACCCTTGCTGACGACAAGTCTGGCGATCTTTTGCGCGACTTTATGCTCGCCGACGACCATAAAATAGCCGCACGCGAAATCGTTAAAGATGATGTCTATGCAATTCGCGCCGTTGTTTCTGGTTGGATCGCCGATAACGACATAAACGTAATCGTTACGACCGGAGGAACTGGATTTACCGGACGCGATAGTACGCCTGAAGCATTGACACCACTCTTCGACAAGCACATTGAGGGCTTTGGCGAATTATTTCGGCAAATCTCGTATAGCGAAATCGGCACATCAACAATCCAGTCTAGGGCCTTGGGTGGGTTGGCTAACGGCACTCTCATTTTTAGCCTACCCGGTTCATCCGGTGCTGTGGCTACCGGGTGGAATAGTATTTTGCATAACCAATTAGATATTGATTTTCGACCATGCAATTTTGCCGAGCTGATTCCGCGCTTTGCCGAGCGCTAGGGTGTACGCAGGCTATTAACGGCACATATAGCGGCATAGTGGCTTGGCCTATCAGGTCTTTCCCGTGGTAATCTGCTATGCAAATTTCGAGGAGCAGCAACTGTGGGTTCAGAGGTTTATATTGTTGGCGCAGCGCGCACACCGGTGGGCAGTTTTCAGGGGGCATTGGCGAACCAGAAAGCACCACAACTTGGCGCTCACGCCATCGCCGCAGCGCTCGGCCAGGCCAGTGTCGATGCCGCCGAAATCGATGAAGTAATCATGGGTAATGTAGTCAGTGCCGGACTTAAGCAAGCGCCGGCAAGGCAAGCTATGCGACAGGCAGAACTGCCAGACAGCTGCGGTGCTACAACGATCAATAAAGTCTGCGGTTCAGGCATGAAGGCCACCATGCTGGCTACAGATTTGATCCGCGCAGGCAGCGCCGCCACGGTAGTGGCCGGCGGTATGGAAAGCATGAGCAACGCGCCCTTTCTCGTCGACAAAGCCCGTGCCGGGCTGCGCATGGGCCACAGCCAAATGCTTGACGCGTTGTTCACCGATGGCCTCGAGGACGCAGAAACCGGCGGGTCCATGGGATCGTTCGCGCAAAATACTGCTGATCAACACCAACTCACTCGCGAAGCCATGGACGCTTACGCGATTGAATCCGTCAACCGCGCGCGCAGCGCCATCGAAAACCGCGCTCTTGCGAGCGAAATCGCGCCAATAGAAATCAATGGCTCGCTGGTGGCAGACGATGAGCAACCAGGGCGCGCAAAGATCGATCGGATACCGACACTGCGGCCCGCGTTCAAAGCGGACGGTACGATCACTGCGGCCAATGCATCTTCTATTTCCGATGGAGCATCCGCATTGGTGCTGGCAAGCGGTGATGCGCTGAACGGGCGCGAACCTCTTGCGAAAATCATTGGCCACGCGACCCATTCAATCCATCCCAGCGAGTTCACCCTAGCGCCTATCGGTGCCATTCAAAAGCTCGTGGAAAAGATTGGCTGGGATCTAGCATCGGTGGATCTGTTTGAAATCAATGAGGCTTTTGCCATGGTCACCATGCTGACTACCCAAGAGCTTGGGCTGGACCCGGCTCGGGTCAACGTGCATGGAGGCGCATGCGCGCAAGGCCATCCAATTGGCTCGACCGGCAGCCGCCTTATTGTGACTTTGGCTCACGCCATGAAAAACCAGCACAAACAGCGGGGCATCGCAGCACTGTGTATTGGCGGTGGCGAGGCAACTGCTATTGCCCTTGAGCGTACGCTTTAAGGCATCCACGAACCCACCCTATTGGCCCCCTGTAAGCACTAAGGGATTATTTTGAGCATACTCGGTAAAACCACGCCGCTGCCAGTGATCGTCGGCTGCGGCGGCATAAATCCCGCCGGCAGAATCAGCGGCCATCATGCGTATCGGCGCCTCGTGCTCGATGCCTTGCCTGAGGCAGCGCAACAACGCACCTACAAAAGCTTGGCAGAACTAATGGGCTTTGCCGATACGGCAGCTTTAACCGATAGTTATAAGGCACAAATTCGCGACCACACCCTTATTCGCCGAATCGAAAACTTTGACCCGGAGTCCGTGCTCTGGCAGTCAGCACTGAAGATGACGGGGGCCGACGGTCAAACCTTGAGTTTTGTGACGGGTAAACGCCAATTGCCCAATCGAGTACCAGAATACTGGGCGGTTACCGACATTGGAGATAATCAGGTCAAAGTGGTTTGCAATGCACCCCTAAATGCACTGCTACCGGAACTGCGCACCTCGAAGGTAACCAGCGCGGGCCAATTACCAACAGGCTTTGACCCTGCAGCATTATATGCCAGCCGCAATCATCCGCGCGGCCTACAATTGGCCGTTTACGGCGCATCTGACACCCTGCGCTCTACTGGGTTTAGCGTCGAACAACTCAAGAGCATGGTAGCCCCGGATCAATTTGCAGTGTATTCCGGCTCTGCTATGGGGCAATTAGACGCCGACGGTTACTCCGGGTTGCTGCAAAACCCTGTTATCGGCAAACGCCCCTCATCCAAGCACGTCGCCCTGGGTCTACCAGAAATGCCCGGCGACTTTGTTAACGCCTATGTACTCGGCTCTGTCGGCGAAACCGCAGGTATTATTGGCGCCTGCGCGACCTTCCTGTACAACGTTAAACGGGGCATGGACGATATCCGGCGCGGCGATAAGCGCATCGTAATCGTTGGCAACTCCGAGGCGCCCATACAACCCCATGTCATTGAGGGCTATAGGGTAATGGGGGCACTGGCTGAAGACGAAGAGCTGATGAAGCTGGACAACAGCGATGATTGCGATAATCGCCGAGCCTGCAGACCCTTTTCCTCCAATGCTGGATTTACCGTTGCCGAGGCTTCGGTTTGGATCGTGCTGATGGATGATGAACTGGCTATGCAGCACGGTGCGCAAGTCATGGGTTCAGTGGGCGACGTTTTCGTCAATGCAGATGGATATAAAAAATCCATTCCCGGCCCTGGTATCGGCAACTACTTGACCGTGGCGAAAGCTGTGGCTTCCGCCCGCGCTATCCTCGGCGAAGAACTCGTTCGGACCGGTACTTATATGCAGGCCCATGGCACTGGCACCCCGCAAAATCGCGTCACTGAGTCGCATATCCTGAATGAAGTAGCCCAGCAATTTGGTTTAGAGCAGTGGCTAGTTGGCGCCGTTAAATGCTATGTCGGCCACTCTATGGCCCCC
>MDTB01172003.1_pt1 | contig 10060 bp, 11 predicted proteins | sample 811161 | NCBI WGS metagenome assembly MDTB01 (sample SAMN05326650, study PRJNA326480) | marine metagenome | isolation source: seawater | place: Mediterranean Sea | collected 2009
GAAAAATCAAATTGGTAACTTTGATTATGTTGATGAACAAGTAAAAAGATTGATAAAGTTAATAGAGGTTGGAGCTACAGGAATCGTTAATGTTGGTGGTGAGGATACTTCAATGTATGAGTTAGCATTGAAAACTAATCCTAAAGTTAAACCAAATGAGTGTGAACATCCTGTTCCAAATATTTTAACCATGAATACAGATAAGATGAAGGAGTTATTAAAATGAGAGTTACAAACGTAGATTCGCTTTCAGCATATTTTGATAGATTAATATCGGAAAAAATAAAGTGGTATTTTTTTGACAAGGATGGTAAAGAAGAGGAAGCTCTACACCAAGAGGCTGTCATTAAGGAGATAAGAATAAAATTGGTTCAGTTACTTGAAGAGTCTTTTGAGAGTCATAACTATGAACACATAGGAGAAAAAAGAACCTTTGATGAGGCTAAACTTATTTTAGATGTAGAAAAACTAGTAACAGATGATTTGGGTGTTGGTGCCGCTTACTATGAAAAAACAGAGGGTGAACCGACTTTAGAAAAGTTTCTCGTGAATGAAGCAAAACTAAGAGTTGCTAATGAGTCTAGGGGTAGACAGAAAAATAGAATAGATGAAATATTTTCAAAGTTAATTAATGGTGAGGGATAATCCATTTCCACATATTGTTTGGGATAGTTTTCTTGATAAAGAAACACTTAGCTCTATTGAACAAGAATTTCCACATGAGGAATCTGATCTTTGGACTTGGAAATCAAACGATGAGAACAGTATTAAATACATGTGTCAGAATCAAAATCTGATTAAAAAATTACCCAAGATAAATAATTTAATAAAATACTTGAATAGTTCATATTTTTGTAGTATATTAGGTAGTATATTTAAAATACCTAATTTAGCTAGTGATGATGATTTAGCTGGTGGTGGACTACATATGATAGGTAGTGGTGGGTTTTTAAAAGTTCATGCTGATTTTAATCAATCTGATAAAAAACCAGGATATCATAGGAGATTAAATTTAATACTATATTTAAATGATAATTGGAAAAGTAGTTATAATGGAAATCTTGAATTGTGGAACACTGAATTAACAAAAGCTGAAATTGAAATAGAACCGATATTGAATAGGATGATTTGTTTCAATACTCAACCAGATAATGGTATTGCTTATCATGGTCATCCAAAACCACTAAACGTACCATCGTGGATTCATAGAAAGTCAATAGCACTTTATTATTATACGAAAGAGAAACCCAACAATATTTTTTCTGAAAAACATAAAACTCTTTACATGGATGTATCATGAGTAAAAAAATAGTTATAGTTCCAACTTTTGCTGAAAGTCATTTAATTAAATGTCAAATACCTAATATTATCGACACCATAAATCCTGATTACATAGTGTATCAAGAGGGATTGTTTCCTAATGGCACTGAGGGGAATAAAACATACGACTCTAAGTGGTTAGATAAATATACTTTGGATGGAAAAAGAGGTTGGGATTGGTTAGAGTTGATTAATATCGTAGATGATGCTCAACGAAAGTATCCAAATACTAAAATAATATTGAATAACATTGATTACAAACAAGGTATGTCATCTACAGATTGTTACGTAAACGCTTGTCTAAACTTAGAAAATTTAGATATTAAATTTGAAGAGGGTGATTACATTTTTCCATATGAGGGTGATGTGTTTCATCATGAAAATGATGCTGGAAATATACAAGAGTATATGGAACAGATTGAACCAGGACAAGGGTTTAGAAGTATTTGGATAGATTATATGCAAAACTTTTGGTATGTTGAAAAGATGAGAATAATAGCGTATTTGTATGAAGGTTTGGAAGAGGCTTACATGACTCGAAGAATTTGTGTTAGATATGATAAAGGTGGAGAGTTTTATAAACAAGTTTTAGATAATTTTATGACTATTGATTACCATAATCCTACTGAGGGATATGGGATGTTATATCCTACCGATTTGATAACTTATCACTATGCGTGGATACGACCTGGTAAATTTAGAGAACTTAGATGTGATCAATTACAGAGAGGTGGAACTTATTGGGATGATTTTTGTCGTGGATTAGACAAGGCTGATCAATATAATTTGTCTGAAATAGTTGTCAGACCAGAAGTTGCAGATGATGATATACGTAAATATATTAAGTTTTTTGATAAATTTGAACACCCTAAACATGTCAAGCAACATGAGTGTTGGACAGAATTGAATTCAGAGTCAAGAAAAAAGTTACGTGGTTTGTGATATATAAACTATATTTATTAGTATACTAATAAGGTTATTTTAATGAAAAAAAATGTTATATGGTGGCCTGCTCTTACTAATTCAGAACATTTAGATAAGTACGGTGGGTTTAAATATTACGAATACTCAAGAAAGTCTTGGGAGTATTGGTGTGAAAAAAATGATTGTATTTTTGTACCATTTACAGAACCAATTCATGATGATTTTACACAGTATAGACCACAATGGCAAAAATGCTTATATGTATTTGATGAGCTGGATAGGCTTGGAATTGATTTTGACCAAATAGGATTGATGGATAGCACGGCTATTGTGAAGTGGGATTGTCCTAATTTTTTTGAGTTAACTGAAAGAAAATTTGTTGGATTGCGGGATTATGATAATCTTCGTTGGGTGCAAGAAAGTATTGATGGGTATAAAGATGTTTTTGATGGGTATAATTTAGATCATACTAAATATATTAATTCTGGTTTCATGATATTTAATGAATCACATAGAGATTTCTTCAAGAGTTTAAAAGATTTATATGAAGAGAATAAAGATACATTTATCAAACTACAAGATCAGAGTGTTAGAAAGGGTAATGACCAAACACCAGTAAACTATTGGTTACAGATAAACAAAATAGAGATGAAGTTAGACTTACCCATGAGTTATAATTTACGACACATGAATAGAAAAGAAATGTTCAACTATAATTGGCAATTGAATGAAGATGGTCGCTCACATTTTTTAAAACATGGATATATTTGGAGATTTACTGGTATACCAAAAGATGAGCGAACCAACTTAATGAGTCAAGTTTGGGATTCTATTAAACATCAATATGATGCGGATTTTATATTAAATAAAATTGAACACAAAAATGAAAATAAAAATACAACATCTCGTAAATTTAAAGAAGATATTCTTAGAATTTTTAGTGACAGATCTAAGGATAAAACTTTATTAGAATTAGGATGTCATCAAGGAAATACTACACGAGTCTATGCTTCTCTTTTTAAAAAGGTTATTGCTGTTGAGCGTAGTGATGATAATATTAAAGTAGCAAAAGCACATTGTAGTGATGTTGATAACGTAGAATTTATAACTGCTGATGTCTATGATAACTTTAATTTGCCAAAGGCGGATGTTGTATCAGTTGATGCTGGTCATACTTATGACGAGGTAATACATGACATCGATAGAATATCAAATCAGATTGGGAATGTAACTTTAATATTTGATGATTACGGACATGAGGGAAGAACTGTTAGGGATGCAATAAACAAAAAGCTGTCAGATGGCGATATTAAACTAATTACGTATATTGGTGAGGATAGGGGATATTTGGCTGCTAACAATAAATCTTTCATAGGTAGAGAGGGAGTTGTTTGTAGTGTTTAGTTACGCCGAATATAGAAATATAATCACATTGGTAAAACAAAATCTACCCATTATGGATTTTTCAGAGGTAACTGATAGGGTGGATTCTTTCTGTGTTTTACGACACGACATAGAGTTTTCTATAGATAGAGCATTACAGATGGCTCGTATAGAACATGAAGATTTAAATGTTCATTCTACTTACACGGTTCAGTTAAGAAACAATACTTACAACGCCCTATCACAAAAGAACATCGAGGCTATCCAAGAGATAGAATCTATGGGACATTATATTGGACTACATCAAAACCCACCACAGATGGGTGATGATGAATTGGTTGATTACATACTGAAAGACATTGAGACATTGGAACACTACTATGGGTTTGAAGTTGATAGATTTGCTTTTCATAGGTGTGGTAGTAATCCAGGTATATTAGAAAAATACGTAGAGGTGCCTGGAAAGATAAATTGTTATGCTGAAGAATACTTTCATTACTTTAGTGGTGGTAGACCTGAAGAACTTAGAGTTCATTATTTAGCAGATTCTAATCATCAGTGGAAATATGGTCATCCACTTTACATTGACTATTGGGATTTGCCACAGAAAATGCAACTACTAACACATCCATATTCGTGGTCAGAAGAGGGGTATGATAACATAAGTAATTACACTAAATTAATTCGAGAGCGAAATGAAGAGTTATTAACATCAATGGATAGTGAAACTAAAACATTCCCAAAGGAGTTGTTAATATGATACGAGTAAACTATATTGATCTTGGTGCACATGAGGGAGAAGAAATAGATTTAGTCTTAGAAAATTATTTTGATCATCAAGATAAGTACAAGTTATTTGTATATGGTGTAGAAGCAAATCCAAATTTATGTGAATACTTAGAACAGAAGTATGAATACTTTGATGAAGTCGAGATTTTTAATAATGCCATATCTAATACATCAGATTATATAGATCTATACTTAGGTGAAGGAACTCTAGCATCTTCAATATATGCCACAAAGAATAACGTAACTGATAAAACTGTAAAAGTTTTGAGTCAGAAACTTTCTGATTTTGTAAATGATAATGTGTTTGAATTTCAAACTTCACACAACGTATTGAAATTAAACATAGAGGGTGCTGAGTTGGATGTATATGAAGATTTAATTGAAACGGATATGTTTACGGAAATAGATTTATTCTGTGGTCATCCAAGTCATGATATAGAAAAGGTTGCTGAACTAGAACCTAAACGAGAAAAATATTATTCGTTACTTGAGGAGTATAATATAAAGTTATCTTATCTCTGTGGAGAATCAAGTCCTGAAAAATCAATAGACATATTTAAGTCGTTAAAATCGTGAAAATTGCATATACTATAAATGGATTGATTGGTGGTTTTGTTGGTAGAAATTCACATACATCTGATAAGTCAAGGGACTCGACTATAATTTTAGAATATGTTAGCAACTTGTTACGTAAGAATGTTATAGAACCGAATAACGCTGATGTATTTATTTTTAGTTGGCACACTGAATTTGAAGACGAATTTAATAAATTCTTAAATCCAATATCCATGTCATTAGAGGAACAAATAGATTTTAGAATTTTTGATCATCTTAGAAAATTTCATGGGTTCAGTGAAAAAAGAACCATTGGACACATGAGTAGATGGTATGGTTATAAACAGGTGATGTCATTGGTATATGATTATGAAAGAAAAAATAATATTAAGTATGATTTAGTAGTTAATGCGAGATTTGATATATGTTGGAATAGACCATTTGATTTTACAAAATTATCGTCAGAAAAATTTCACATACCTTGGCATCCTGACGTACCGGATTATGGCTGGCCACGTAGACCCGAGATATTAGATCATGTTTTTGCTTCTAGTTCACAACTTATGAGAGTTTATTCAACAATGTATGATAAATTGTATGAATATACTCTACCAAATGAGTGTCCACAGTGGAATGGAATATCAAATCATTTTTTAATGATATGGCATCTGAGGTGGTTAGGGTTGTTACAATTTATTGAAAAGACTTTTGGTAATTGGGATCAAAACAATCCTAAATTAGATGGTGGAAGTGAGGATGATTTAGAAATAGCCTACGATTTATTTAGATATAGAAAATTTACAAGAGATGAGGTCATAGAGTTAAATGATAAAGCTAGTAATATTTGATTTAGATGGTGTGTTGGTTGATGCTAGAGAACTTCACTATGAAGCTCTTAATTTGGCATTATCATCTATTGACAAAAAATATATTATCGGTAGAGATGAACATCTGTCTACCTTTGATGGAACTTCAACTAAGAAAAAATTAGAAATGCTGACCGAACTAAAGGGTTTACCTGAAGATTCACATGATTTGGTATGGAGATTAAAACAAGATAAGACTCTTGATATAATAGATAGGTTTGATGTAGATAGTAGGATCAAGGGTATTTTAAAGAAGTTAAAATCTGATGGTTACCATATTGCGTGTGCGACAAACTCAATAAGACAAACTGCTAAGTTACAATTAATAAGAAAAGGATTCTTTGAACATATCGATTTCTTATACTCCAATCAAGACGTAAATAACACCAAACCAAACTCTGAAATATATTTAAGGTGTATGATTAAAGTTGGTGTAAATCCAAACGAAACTGTCATCGTAGAGGATTCGCACATAGGTAGAAAAGGTGCTCTCAGTAGTGGTGCGTATTTATGTGCTGTAGAAGATAGTTCTGATGTATCTTATGGAAAGATACAAAAAGTTATTGATTCTGCTAATAAGAAATCTAACATAAGACCAAAATGGCAAGGTGGTGATATGAATGTTTTAATACCGATGGCTGGTGCTGGTTCAAGATTTGAAAAGGCTGGATATACATTTCCAAAACCTTTGATAGAAGTAAATGGTAAACCAATGATACAAGTTATAGTAGAAAATCTGAACATAGATGCGAAACATATTTTTATAGTTCAGAAAGAACATTATGAAATATACAACTTAAAGTATTTACTTAATTTGATTACAGATAACAATTGTGAAATAGTTCAAGTGGATGGTATAACAGAGGGTGCTGCTTGTACGACTCTACTAGCAAAACAATTTATAGACAATGATGAACCATTAGTGATGGCTAATTCAGATCAATTTTTAGAATGGAGTTCCAATGAATTCATGTATTCTATGGTTGCTGATGATGTGGATGGTGGTATAGTTTCCTTTGAAGCAACTCATCCAAAGTGGAGCTTTGCTAAATTAGGTGAAGATGGGTTTGTAACAGAAGTAGCTGAGAAAAAACCAATATCAAATATAGCAACTGTTGGTGTTTATTATTGGAGTAAAGGTTCTGATTACATTAAGTACGCTGAACAAATGATTGATAAAGATATCAGAACAAATAATGAGTTTTATGTTTGTCCTGTTTACAATGAAGCTATTGGAGATAATAAAAAGATAAAGATATTTCCGATAGATAAAATGTGGGGTTTGGGCACACCAGAAGATTTAGAGAGGTACGTAAGTGATTTTAATATCTCATAGAGGAAACATAAATGGTAGGAAACCTGAGTTAGAAAATGGTCAACGCTACTGTCAATCAGCTATTGATGCTGGATATAATGTTGAGATAGATGTTCACTTCTACGATGGTATATTGTGGACAGGACATGATAGACCTCAATACAGAGTTGATGATGATTTCTTGTTACAAGAAGAGGTTTGGTGTCATGCAAAAGATATAATGGCTTTAAGAAGATTACTAGAATTAGAAACTCATTGTTTCTTTCACCAGAATGATCCTGTTACTTTGACATCAAAAGGTTACATGTGGACTTATCCCACACAACCACTAACAGAGAAATCTATTTGTGTTCTACCAGAGTTACAACTGATAGCACTACAACATAGTGCTGGAATATGTAGTGACAGAATAGAAAAGTATATAGATTTATGAAAAACATAGTTTTTACAATGGATATTGATTTAGGTGGTAAAGGTAGGTACGCTAGCACCAGAAGATTACCTTATCAATATTCAATAAAGAGTTGGGAAAAGTGGTGTGAGAGGAATGATTGTGAATTATTTGTTCTTACTGATTTATTATTACCTAAAGAAGACATGGCTATTTGTTGGCAAAGGTATTACTTGTTTGACATATTAGATGCTAATGGTATCGAGTATGACCAAATACTTTCAGTTGATGCTGACACGATTATTCATCCTGATTGTCCTAATTTTTTTGAAATGACAGATAGAAAAATGTGTGGGGTTCATTGTGAGGGTAGTTACGATTGGATTATTAGAAGTATTGAAAACTATGGTAAGTATTTTTTCAATGGTCATGTGATGGATTTTTGGAAATACATTGATTGTGGGTTTGTAATTGTAAATGAATCACATAGGGATTTCTTTACACAAGTTACAGATTTTTATAACGAAAACGCTGAATCATTGAGACGAGTGGAGAAAGAATGGCATGGTGGAACGGATCAGACACCTGTTAATTTCTTGATACATGATAAAAACGTAGATTTTAAGTGGTTACCTTATGAATACAATATGTGTGATATGAATAGAAAAGAAATATTAGGTGAGGATATGTTGTTTACAAAATGGGGTTGGATATATCAATATAACAGCATACCGAATAATAAAGAAGATCAGTTGACTTTATATTGGATGAAAAAAACATACGAGTATTTATATGGATAAATTAAACAAAAAATATGTAATCGGAACTCACGTGATGTGGTTTGAGATAGAGATGTATGCTGACTTTATTGATGGTATGGTGAATCTATTAGAAACTGTAGAGAATAAGGAAAATGTAACCATTGATTTGTGTTTTAACATGTTGCAACACTTCGAGGAATATGATACGGATAAGATTAAGAAACATGAGTTGGTGATTAAATTTAAAAAGGGTGTATCGACATTAGAATCTATGGGATACATCGTCAATCAAGAAATTAAAGATGGTGATGAATTTTACTTCCATGCTGATTACAGAAGAGATTTGAATTATAATTACTGTAAGAAAGTCGATTATGTGATGTGGGGTGAGACCGATAGTTTTTTTCCAAAAGAAGCATTTCAAGTCATAGAGACATTATCTAAATACACCGATGAACAAAATATACACAAGTATTTGTTGAGTTTTTCTGATAGGAAGATGTGGGATAGCAGTTGGGATCCTTTAGTTCACGTTGATTACCGAGATGTTAAATTTATAGATGACGATAATGGACACCTCTATAAAAATCAAGCTAAGTCACAACTGTCGATAGAAGAGATGAATGAAATAAATGCTAAGGCTGATGAGTTTGATTTTTCATATATTCAACAACCAAAAATAAGTGGTGCTTGTTTGGTGTTATCGAGTGATTTGATAAAATTCGGTATAAACATTCCATCTTGTTTATTATATAACGATGATGAAGGGTTGTCAATAATGTGTCAAAAGTTATTAGGTCAAAATTTTATGCAGTTCGTGTGTCAAAATATATTACACATCCATGCTAGGAGACATTCACAAAAAAGAATGTATGTGAGGGATGAGAATAATCCACATTCATTTCTTAATCAAAAGAATAATTCTTTCCAAGAGTTTTTAAAACTATCAAAGGAGAACATACAAAAATTAATAAGGGGTAATGGTAAATTTAAAGAATATAATGACCTACAACAGATATTGGAGTCAAAATGAAGAGAGCATTAATTACAGGTATAAATGGTATGGATGGTAGTCATCTTGCTGATTTTTTATTAACTAAGGGGTATGAAGTATTTGGTATGGAGAGAAGAACTTCAACACCAAATAGAACTAATACTTTACATTTAGAGGGTAAGATAACATTTTTAAATGGTGACCTTACGGATCAAAACTCTTTGGTAAGGTGTTTAGTCAAATCCAATCCACACGAAGTTTACAATCTTGCTGCTATGTCATTCGTGGGTGAGAGTTGGAACACACCTGAACAGACAGGTGATGTTACAGGTCTTGGTGCTTTGAGAGTGTTAGAGGCTATACGAGAATATGGGAAGGACATAAAGTTTTATCAGGCATCAACCTCTGAACTTTATGGTAGGATGGTAGAGAATCCAGCAAAAGAAACTACACCATTTTATCCAAGGTCGCCTTATGGGGTTGCTAAATTATATGGTCATTGGATTACTAAGAACTACAGAGAGTCTTATGACATGTTTAATGTAAGTGGTATTCTGTTTAATCACGAATCAGAACGCCGAGGTGTTGAGTTCGTAACTCGTAAGATTACCGATGGTGTGGCTAAAATTCATTTAGGAATAGAGGATTATCTAAAGTTAGGTAACCTTGATGCTAAAAGGGATTGGGGGTACTCGCCCGATTACGTTAAGTCTATGTGGATGATGTTACAACAGGATGAACCAGATGATTATGTTATTGCCA
>MDTB01132277.1_pt1 | contig 10059 bp, 17 predicted proteins | sample 811161 | NCBI WGS metagenome assembly MDTB01 (sample SAMN05326650, study PRJNA326480) | marine metagenome | isolation source: seawater | place: Mediterranean Sea | collected 2009
AACTAAGATAATTCTCAAGCATGGGGGAACAATAGATAAATATATGGGAGACTGCATCATGGCATTTTGGGGTGCTCCTCTTCCAGACGAAAACCATAAACAAAATGCAACAGCAGCACTTGTTGAAATGAGAAGTGCTTTGGAGGAATTAAATGACACCCTCGCAGAAGAAGGCTTGGATCAAATTAATACAGGAGCGGGAATCAACACGGGACTCTGTGTCGTTGGGAACTTTGGTAGCTCTTCACGCTTTGATTATAGTGTCCTTGGGGATGCTGTTAATCTTGCTGCACGTTTAGAGTCGAGTTGTAAAAACTATGATGTAGATAATGTAATTTCTGAGTACAGTTTAGTAGATGGTTATAACTACGAGTTTCTTGACGAAGTCACTGTAAAAGGCAAGTCGGAACCTGTAAAAATCTATACCATACGAAAATAGTACTTGACATCATGTTCTTAATTTGATATAATTATCATGTATTTAATACAAAAGTAAAACGGAGAGTAACAATGGATGCCGAACAAGTAGCAAACGATTTAGCTAAGCATGAAGCAGTCTGCGCGGAGCGATGGAAAACTGCATTTAACCGCTTTGACGATATGGATGATAGTATCAAGAGAATAGAAACGATACTTATTTCTGCATGTGGAGGATTAATCGTGGGAGCTGCAACAATGGCATTAACCGTATGGACAATGCACTCATAGGAGAAAACAATGGAATTAGATTATTCTAAAAAAGACATAACAAAAGCCCCAAAAATGAAGGCAGCACCTGAAGTCAACCCAATACCAGAAGGGTATGAAGTTTATGAAAAAAGAGGACTGTGGCATTTACAAGGTAATGGAACACACGAAATATTTAAAACTGAACAGGAAGCAATTGAATGGCTAACGAAATAAAAGAAGCCCTTAAGAAGGCAGTGGAGCAATCTGAAGAAAATCAAGAAGCTCCAGAACTATCTGGTAGACTCAAAAAGCTACTAGCAAGAAAAAAGAATTTACAGAGAAAAACACATAACCCAAAACGATCTAGAAAATGATAAGCAAGCAAAGACTTGCTGAAGAATATAAGTGGGTTCATGAAAAGACTACCACAATGAGTGGTAAAACTACTGTAAAGAACAGCGATAAAATAAAAGAGGTAATTCAAAAAGTAAAACCTTTTAATATTTTAGACTATGGATGTGGCAAAGGTTGGCAGTACACTGATGATGAAATTCATAAAGAGTGGGGTGTACCGATACCAACTTTATACGATCCTTATGTAAAAGAGTATAGTAAACTTCCAGGAGTAGGTACTAAGTATTTTGATTTAGTACTATGTGTAGACGTAATGGAACACATACTACCAGATGAATTAGATGAAGTATTACATTCAATATTCTTCTTAGGAAATTTTGTATACTTTCACATTGATACAAAACCAGCGTTGAAAAAATTTAGCTGTGGTACTAATTTTCACACTAGTCTATATGAAAAAGATTGGTGGATAAACAAACTTAATGAACATGGAACGAATTACCACGCGGACTTTGAATAAAAAGTCGCACAAAGAAAGACTAGGGATATGTCAGGAGTGTCCAAATTATAGTAAGTTTTGGAAGACTTGTAAGATATGTCACTGTTTTATGCCCCTCAAAACAAAGTTGCGATGGGCTGAGTGTCCAGACGAGCCTCCTCGTTGGACTTAGGGAGTAATTAAATGGCATTAACAGCTAAACAGAAAAAATTACCAAAAGCGTTACAGCAAGCTATTTTGAAAAAACAAAAGAGCAAAGGTATGAAGAAAAAGAAAAAAGGTGGAAAGAAAAAGAGAAGTAGAGGATAATATCTGGTTCGATTATTTTAATTCTATCAAAAAATACTGTCCTTGGAGTTTCGAAAGCTACTGTAAGGACAGAATTCTGATAACGCAGTTTGACAAAGATATATTAGAGTTGAACGAACAAAATTGGAGTCTTAAACAATGGGACGCAATAGTTTACACTTCTCAGTTATCAGTTGACGACTTAGATGAGTTTTGTGAAAAACAGAACGAATCACAAAACACTTGTGAATATTTGTGGTCTCACCCAGACTATACAAAAGGTGGGAATCGACAAACACATTGTCCTGTTATTATACAACAAGACAGAGCTCAGTTAACTGACTTACGGAGGAGGTGATCAAAGTTTTTAGGATTGGATGACCTTATACTAGGCAAAAATGCATGATTAATTTCATGACACGGAAAAATATCGAGGGGTCTCCAATCCGCCCTTTTTAAATTATGAATAAAACAGTATCGCAAATAACAAAAGAATTTTATAGAATCTGGAGAAGAACTATTCCAGGACTTACTCCTGTTTGGTTTCATCCTCTTTTAGGTTGGAACGAAGAAGAAAAAATAGCAAAATTTTTCACTAAAGACTCCTGGAAACAGAAACAAGACGAAGGAGTTGCCCACTTAGAAAAACCTTTAAATTTATGGGCACACGCACATACTATAAGCGTTCAAGATGAAGTAATCACTATCACTCGAGACGAAGATAATAATGTGTCGCAACATACATATGCATTAGATTCATTCAATACTATATGTGTTAAAAATTTAGATGAAGCTAGAAAAATAGAAAATAACGATGGATTATTAGGTGGATTATTTGTAGTAGACTATTCTACTAAAAAGGTGTATCGTTTAGTTGTAAAAATTAATAATAAAGTAAGATTAGAAAGAGTATTAAATCCTTATGCTACAAGATTACCCTGGTTCGTTGCAGACTTATACCCAGCTGAAAAACAAAAGCTTGAAAATGCTTTTGATGGCACATTAAATACTACAAAAGATAGACCCGAGGAGAATGGCTACTAAGTGGACACTTTCTCGTAAGAGAAAAATAAACTGCGCAAGACCCCGGGGTTTTTCGCAAAAGCAGTACTGTAAGCGTCAGAAAAGAGGCGGAAAGTACAAAAGGAGATAATTATGTTAGGATTCTTTGAATGGCTCCAAGCATGGATAGCAGTCATCCCTACAATAGTGATGTTATGCTCATTCATAGCGGCTATAACCCCAACACCGATTGACGATGGTTGGATGAAGAAAGTCTATAAATTAATTGACTGGTTTGCTTTAAATGTTGGCAAAGCGAAAGACAAATAACATTACAGGGGTATCGTGGGCTGAAATGCCCACGGTGCATTTAGGAGAAACATGGCAGTAAGAAAAAGAAAGGCCGCTAAGAAAAGGCCAGTACCAACAAACCCATCTCTTTATGCTAGAGTAAAAGCCGAAGCAAAGAGAAAGTTTAAGGTATACCCATCAGCGTATGCTAATGGATGGCTAGTAAGAACCTATAAAGCCCGAGGTGGTAAGTATCGAATGGGTACTGGCCGTAAAAGAAGGAAGTAAAATGAAAGGAATAATTAGAGAAGGTAAATTAATTGTAAAAGATGGACATACTGATGCAGCTTCAGTTGTGAGAATGTGTAAAACAATTATATCTCATGCACAGATGATTGTAGACCACTTAGATAATCCAGAAGCAGATTTACCTACATGGTTTACTAATAAGATAGCAGTATCTGAATATGAAGTAGTATCAGCAGCCAACTATATAAATGATGGCGATATGGATCATCATCAAGATGGCTAAACCAAGTGGCGGATTAACAAAATGGTTTAAAGAGGGATGGGTAGACATTTCTCGTAAAAGAAAGGGTGGAGGATTTATGCCATGTGGACGTAAGTCTGCTAGAAATAGTAAACGTGGATATCCAAAATGCGTACCTGCAAGTAAAGCCAGACGTATGACTCCAGCTCAAATAAGATCAGCAGTTACACGAAAAAGAAAAGCTGGTAATCCAGGTGGTAAACCTAGAAATGTATCTACTTTTGTTAAAAGAAAGAGAACAACACGAAAAAGGAGAAAGTAATGACAAATCGCGCATTAGCCCATAAGTTTGAAATGACTAGAAGGCTATCTGCGATTGAGAAGACTGTAGCTAATGTAGTTATAGAAAGAAGAAGAGCTTTATCCCAATTAGTAAAACTGAAAAATTATGCAACTATGCAGGAGTGTAATTTTCGAGATAAGCAATTAAAAAAGCTTATAGGAGAAAGAAATGGCTAGAACAGGCGGTTTTTTAAGCGGACCTACTGGAGTACATAATACCCAGAAGATTCGTAAACATAGACTCCAGAGAGGAGTTACAAGAGATATGAATGCAGCAGCTGGAGCATTAGTGAATACTAAAGATGCTTATAGCGTAGGTGCAATGAGATATGGTGCAAGACCTAAAGCAATCGGTCCTAGATTTGGTAAAACAGTTAACCCGAGAAGAGCTACTTTTGGAAAAAGAAGTGCAGGAAGAATATTACCAAGACGAGGAAGATAAGTGGCACTTACAGCAGCTGAAAAAGCTAGACTAAAAAGAGCAGGTCTTACAGGTTTAAACAAACCAAAAAGAACACCTAATCATAAGACTAAAAAGGCAGTTGTTGCTGTAAGAGTTGGTGGCAAAATAAAAATAATTAGATTCGGAGCGCAAGGCATGGGTCATAATTATAGTCCAGAAGCAAGAAAAAGTTTTAAGGCAAGACATGCTAAGAATATTCGTAAGGGTAAATCTTCAGCAGCTTACTGGGCAAACAAAGTGTTTTGGGCAGGAAAAGGCGGCAGTAAAAAACGACCACCAAGATCACAAAAAAGAACATTCGGTATAAAAAGAAGGAGATAATAATGAGTATACCTACTATAGACGGAAGAAAAATTTGGTTAGACGAAAGTCAAATACACGCACATAATTTTTTAGAAAAAATGTTACAAGTTGGAGACAACAGAAAACTATCTATAGCAGAAAAGAACTTAAAACATATGGCTGCTTCTTTTTTATACTTATATGAAAAAGCTCAAGAAGCAGGACTTCTTGATGATAAAGACGAACTATTAGAATTTTTTAACGAGACCATACATTGATAGATATTAGCAGAAAAGATATTATCAGTACTGAACTGATGGCATTTGATGAAAGAAAATTTATAAAGCTACCTATTGATGGATACATGGACTTATTAGGTGTTACACCTAATTCTTCACAAACAGCATTAATCAATGCTATCAACAATCCTAAATATAGATTTGTATGTGCTGCGATTTCTCGTAGACAAGGAAAAACATACATTGCAAATATTATAGGACAATTAATAACTTTAGTACCAGGTTCTAATGTACTACTTATGTCACCAAATTACTCTTTATCTCAAATCTCATTTGATTTACAGAGGCAGCTAATCAAACACTTTGATTTAGAAGTTACTAGAGACAATGCAAAAGATAAAGTTATTGAACTTTCGAACGGTTCAACAATACGTATGGGTTCCGTTAACCAAGTGGACTCAGTTGTGGGTAGATCTTATGATCTCATCATATTCGACGAAGCAGCCCTTGTTGACGGCAAGGATGCTTTCAATGTCGCGCTTAGGCCCACACTAGACAAAGAAAACTCCAAAGCTATATTTATATCTACTCCTCGTGGTAGAAATAATTGGTTTGCGGAATTTTGGCATAGAGGATTTAGTGATGAGTTTCCAGAGTGGGCATCAGTCCGAGCAACTTACCATGAGAATCCTAGATTAGCACAATCAGATATTGATGAAGCAAAAAAGACTATGTCTGAAGCAGAATTTAACCAAGAGTACATGGCGGACTTCAATGTCTTTGAAGGTCAAGTATGGGCGTTTAACCATGTAGAATGTGTAGCTGATTTATCAGAACTAGAAACAGGTAGAATGGATGTCTTTGCAGGAATGGACGTAGGATATAAAGACCCCACAGCTTTTTGTGTTATTGCCTATGATTGGGACGCAGATAAGTTTTACTTATTAGACGAATATTTAGACAGTGAAAGAACTACAGAACAACACGCTATGGAAATTCGTAAACTTATAGAAAAATGGAACATTGATTATATCTATATTGACTCTGCAGCTCAACAAACTCGATTTGATTTTGCACAAAATTATGACATTACTACTATCAATGCCAAAAAGTCTTTACTAGATGGAATTGGACACGTAGGTGGAATAGTTGACAATGATAAATTAATTGTTCATCAATCATGCAAAGAATCATTACTATGTTTAGACCAATATCAGTGGGATCCGAATCCTAACTTATTAAGAGAAAAACCTAAACATAATTATGCATCTCACATGGCAGACGCCGTTCGATACGCTTTGTATTCGTTTGAAACAAGCGCCACTACATTTTAATTATACCTATAAAAAATAGTTCTTGACATGAGTTTAAATTTTTGCTACAATTCTTATATACAAGTAGGTTTATGACTTTAAAAAGAGATTTAGTTAAATATGTTCGTGACAAGGCCAAGTCTAAATATAAAAAAGAGACGGAATGTTACATTTGCGGAAGTACAGAAAATCTGGACTTTCATCACTATAACGGACTAACTGAATTACTTGAATGGTGGATGAAACAAAGAAACATCACCATCGAGACAGAGGAAGAAATACTAGCACTTCGTGAAAAATTCATAAAAGATAACGAAGACGAAGTTTATAAACAAGCTGTTACTTTATGTCATATGCACCACCAAAGATTGCATACTATATACGGGAAAAGACCAAAGTTGATAACAGCAAAGAAACAACAAAATTGGGTGGAAATACAAAGGAAAAAATATGGCATGGTACGATAGAATTTTAGGCATACAAAGAGAGGAAAAAGAAAATCCTGCTCAGTATGTTATTTCGCGTGATCAAGGTATTACCATTGATACTCGTGAAAATGTAATAAACTATAGAAATGCCTATGAATCATTAGAAGTAGTAAACAGAGCTGTTAACATGATTGTGGATGACACTGCTGAAGTACCTTTTGATGTTGGAGAAAAAATAACAGGTATAAACCCTATAAAAAAAGACTTAAGAAGAACAAGAGTCGACCTACTACTAAATAAAGAGCCAAATCCTTATCAAGATGTAAGCACATTTAAAAGAAATCTATTAATAGACTTACTAATTGACGGAAATATCTTTGTTTATTTTGATGGCGCACATCTGTACCATCTTCCAGCAGAGCATGTTACTATACATAGTGATGAAAGAACTTATGTAGAGAAATATACTTATGACCATAGCATAGATTATTCACCAAATGAGATAATTCATATTAAAGAAAATAGTTTTAATTCTATTTATAGAGGAGTACCTAGACTCAAACCTGCTTTTAGAACTATGCAGTTACTATCAAGCATGAGAAGATTCCAGGATAACTTCTTTAAAAATGGAGCAGTACCAGGATTGGTACTAAAATCACCAAATACTCTTTCTGAAAAAATTAAAGAAAGAATGTTACAGGCCTGGGTTGCTAGATACAATCCACAGTCTGGAGGAAGACGACCATTGTTTTTAGACGGTGGTTTAGAAGTGGAAAACTTAAGTGAAGTGAACTTCAAAAATTTAGACTTTCAGGAAGCTGTAAAGGATAATGAAAAAATAATACTTGAAGCACTTGGTGTACCACCAATTTTGATGGATAGCGGTAATAATGCAAATATTAGACCAAACCATCGACTATATTATTTAGAAACCATACTACCTATCACTAATAAAATTAAGTATGCTTTCGAGAGATACTTCGGTTTCAAACTTGATGAAGATGTAAGCAATATACCTGCACTTCAACCTGAATTAAGAGACCAAGCAGGCTATTACGCCACACTTGTAAATACAGGTATAATGACACCGAATGAAGCAAGGGAGGCATTAAGGCTTGAAAGAGTTGAAGGGTTTGATACACCGCGAGTTCCTGCAAATATCGCAGGTTCAGCCGCAAATCCCGAAGAGGGTGGGCGACCACAAGAAGCGCCACCAAGCGAGGAAACATAATGACAAAAGATATGATGATAAAGGCTTTGTCAGATTTCATAGCCAGCAAAGGCGTTGAAACAATGACATTAGCTGAATACAAAGATTTTGGCAATGACGTACCTGTAAAAGACTATCTGCTTAGAAGAGCATTTGGTTCTTGGAACAGAGTATTATCTGCTATGAAAAAAAGACATCCTGTCCCAGCACCTGTAGTAAAAGAGGTTAAAAAAGTAACCCCTAAGAAAGAGGTTGTGAAGGAGAAAGTTGATGTCAAAAAGTAACGAAAAGATATATCACTGGACTAGCACTTTTAAATCATTAGGTGAAACTGATGATGGCGGAGTTAATATTAAAGGTTCTGCGAGCACAAATGGACTAGATAGAGCTGGCGATATTATCGAAACAGAAGCATGGACAAAAGGTGGATTAGAAAACTTTAAAGGTAATCCAATTATTCTTTTTAACCATGACTATAATAAACCAATTGGCAGAGCCACAGGTTTAGAAGTTACAGAAAATGGTTTAGATATCACTGCAAAGATATCTAAAGCCGCTGGTGATATAACCCAGTTAGTTAAAGATGGTGTTCTCGGAGCTTTTTCAGTAGGTTTCAGATGTAAAGATTCTGAATATATGACTGATACCGATGGATATAAAATCAAAGACGCGGAACTTTTTGAAGTTTCTGTAGTATCAGTACCTTGCAACCAAGGGGCAACTTTTGGATTAGCAAAATCTTTTGATTCTATGGAAGAATATAGAAGTTACCAAAAAGAAATTTTACAGGCTAACTCAAACGCGACAGCAGACGCTGTTAAAATTGAGCAGCCAAGCGAGGAGAAATCCTCATCAACGGAGACTGATATGTCAGAAGAAAAGAAATCTCCTGAAGTCGCTTTTGATCTTGAATCATTTGCAAAAGAAGTTGCAGAAAAAACTGCTACTTCTATCGCTATGAAACAAGCCGAGCAAAAAGCTAAAGAACAGAAAGAAATGGAAGAGAAATCTTCTATTGAAGCTGCAGAAAAAGCTGCTCAAGAAGCCAAACAGGAAGAAACAAAGACTATAGTTGAAGCAGGTTTATCAGGAGCTGAAAAGCTAATGAACGACCTAGAAACTAGAGTTAACGAGAAAAATGAAGACTTGAAATCAGTTGTCGATTCACTTGAAAAACAATTATCAGAAAAGTCAGAGGAAATCATGAATATTCGTGAGTCCAAAAGACATTTTGCTGATAGACAAGGTAACGGCGATTGGAAGAAAGAATTCGAGCAAGATATTATTGATGCAAAATTTGCTGGTTTAGCTACTGGTAAAGGTTGGGACAATGAAATGTCAAAATCATTAATGGAAAAAGTTAATGCCCATTCAGGCGTTGGCGTTTCATCAGCAGATTTTGAGCAAATCGTTTCAACAAACATCGAAAGAGATATCCAGAATGAATTAGTATTGGCACCTCTATTTAGAGAAATACCAATGACTTCTGCAAATATGATTATACCAATCCTACCAGATAGCGGTTATGCTGAATTTGCTTCAGCTCAAACAGCTGCTGGTTCATCACCACACGGTAACTTAGCCGAAAGAGGTGATACATATGGTTCACCATATGGTGGGGTTGATATGACTGAGAGAACACTCTCAACTAAAAAACTTATTTCACAATCATACTTAGGTAATGAGACAGAAGAAGATGCAATTTTACCAATTCTACCTTTAATTAGAGAGCAAATGGTAAGATCACACGCTAGAGCAATTGAAAATGCTATCTTAGCTGGTGACGATGCTGACGGTGCTTTTGGTACCTCAGGTGCTTCTTTCGAAGGTTTATTACACTTAGCAAGAAATGACAGTGACTATACACAACCAAGTGGTAGTTTTGCTGCTGCTGACAGTGTAACAGCTGCTGACTTACTTGCAATGAGAAAGAACATGGGTAAATATGGTGTTAACCCAGCAGACGTAATTTATGTCGTATCACAAGATGTGTACTATAATCTACTAGAAGATGCTGAGTTCCAAGACGCTAACCTAGTTGGCGACATGGCTACCAAGCTAAGTGGTGAAATCGGACAGGTATTCGGATCAAGAGTACTATTATGTGACGAGTTTACAACTAAAGCTGCTGCTAAGTTTAACGCTATTGCAGTATACCCAAGAAACTATGTAATGCCAAGATTAAGAGG
>MDTB01213699.1_pt1 | contig 10059 bp, 7 predicted proteins | sample 811161 | NCBI WGS metagenome assembly MDTB01 (sample SAMN05326650, study PRJNA326480) | marine metagenome | isolation source: seawater | place: Mediterranean Sea | collected 2009
AAGAAATTGTAGAGGTAAAAGAGGATACGATCGTAGAAAAGGAAGTTAGTACAAAGTCCATCGAAGAAGACCTGCAAAAGAAGGGCTACCAGACTTTTAGTTATAAGGATGGAGATACCACGTATCTAATGCAGCAATATTATATGGTTTTTCTGAAATCCGGACCTACCAGAAGCCAGGATTCTACCGAGGCTGCAGAACTACAAAGACAACATCTGGCTCATCTGGAGCGTATGGCTACTGAAGGGTTTACCAGTTTAACGGGACCTATGGGAGACGATGGCGATCTTCGTGGAATCGTAGTTTTTAATACTGCGACTCAAGCTGAAGCAGATAGCCTGGCAAATCTAGATCCCATGGTAAAAGCAGGTAGACTAAAAGTCGAAATACATCCATGGTGGGCTGCCAAAGGCGGGAAGCTTAAATAGAAGTGATCTTACTTACAATATCGTGTTTGGGTAATAAGCCTGATTGTCTCCAGAATTGTTTCCCGTCCTTGAAGAGGATCATGGTTGGAACTCCTCTAACCTGATATTTCGAAGCTAATTCCTGATTCTTATCTACATCGATCTTTACGATCTTAACCCCATCGCCAAGATCATTCTTAACTTCTTTTAAAATAGGTGCAAGCGATTTGCAAGGTCCACACCAGTCTGCATAAAAATCTACTAACACTGGAGTTTCTCCAGAAATAATATCATTAAAACTACTTTTCATCTTTTTCTTTTAAAGTTAAGAAATCTATAGTCCCAATTATTTTAAAAGCAGGTTAAAAAGTACCTACGATCCCTACCCGGCCAAGACCTATCTGCATTTTCCAGCTTATTTTATTTGGATTCTGTACTCCGTAGTTACGTTCGTTCTTCAGGTATTTATCGATACTGTCCACAACCGCAACGCTAATTGCAAGACTAAGTCCTACATCTGTCAGCCAGTGTGCACCGGACCATAGCCTGGAAACCGGCGAGACCATTCCAACTCCTATAAGTCCAGCCTTTACAAAAGGATTATCGAACTGCTTGGATAGTGCATACAATGTAGTAAACGATAAGATCGTATGCCCAGATGGAAAAGAGTGATATTTTCCTTCGCCGCTAAAAGGTTCAAAACTTGCTTTTCCTTCGCCGCCTGTTGGTCTGGCTCTTCCTACCACGGTCTTGGAAATCGACTGAATGATACCCGAAGCAGTAGCTGCCGAGATCATCAACACCCCAGTTTGTCGTATTTTCTCATTCTTGGTGAATAAACCAACCAGGTATACTGCGCCAGTTACTCCGTAATTATTTTGCGGACTCCCAAAGTACCATCCAAAATCCTTAACCACTTCTGGTACATCTTCACCCTGGTCCATAAAGTATTCACTGGTTTCTTCATCAAAAATATAAAGGGCAGCGGTCCCGGCAACAACTGCTCCTGCCGTGATAAAATCATCTTTTTGCCATCTAAGTGGAGAAGAATAGGTATTCTTTATTCCGCCAAAAGCACTGGCACCGTCATATTTTAGAAGTTCCCAGGTCGTGGGAATACTGTCATTTTCTAGCTTCTCCGTATCCTGAGACCAGGTAAAAGAGGAACTCAAAAACACCAAACAAAAACAAAGGGATTGTAATTTTCTAAGCATATTATAATTTTAAAAAGTGACCTCAAACCCTAAAGCCTGAGGTCACTATCAACCAACAACTAACTATGAAAAAACTAAATTTTAATTAATTCCAGCCGCCACCTAAGGCTTCGTAAAGATCGACAATTGATTTTAATTGATTGTACTTTGCGTTAGCAAGATCTAAACTCGAATTTAAGGCATTCTGTCTGGCCGTTAAAACTTCAAGGTAATTGGCAAGCCCATTATTCAGTAATTCTTCGGAATAATCTGTCGCTAGATCATAAGCATGGAATTCTTTCTGTTTTACATCGATCTTTTCTGATGCAGCCTCGTAAGAATACATGGCATCTGAAACTTCCTTACTCGCCGTTAAAATCGCCCTTCTAAATTCAAGTCTGGCCTGTTCCTGTTCTGCCTGGGACACTTCATATTCAGTTCTAATAGCTCTTCCGTTCAAAATAGGCTGAGCCAAACCACCAATAACGGTAGCGAAAAGTGAATTAGGATCAAAAAGATCTCCTTTATCTAAAGCCTGTAATCCACCAGTTGCACTTAAAGTAAGCGAAGGATAGAAATTGCTTTTCGCAACATTGGTCAATTCAAACGCATTTACCAGATTATATTCCGCAGCGATGACATCAGGGCGGTTACGTAACAATTGTACCGGAACACCAATATTAAGATCTGTCGTGATCTCCTGCTCATCCAGGTTGGACCTTTCAATTAACATGGGTGCTTCACCCAGAAGTATAGAAAGTGTATTTTCAAGTAATCTTGCTTCATTTTTAAGGTCTATCAAGATAGCTTTTGCGGTGTATAGCTGCGCTTCAGTTTGCTGCACCCCAACTTCAGTAAGAGTTCCAGCTTCCTTTAAAGCTTTTGTAGTCTCAAGGCTATTCGCCCTGGTTTCTACCGTCCTTTCAGTAATCGCGATCTGCTCGTCCAAGGTCAGCAATTGATAGTAGGTTGAAGCTATATCTGAGATCAACCTTGTTTTCACTGCCTGATGTGCCGCGATACTTTGCAAATACCTGGCATCGAAAGCACGTTTTCTACTTCTTATCTTACCCCAGATATCTGCTTCCCAGGAAAGATCTGCACTTAACTGATACTGGTCCAGTGAACTAAATAAACTACCAAACTGGCTATTTTGAGAAAGTTCCTGGTGAGTAAAGGTAGCATTAGCTCCCAGAGTTGGAAGGTAACCAGCTTTACCTTGTTTTACGTAAGCTTCCGCAGCATTGATCTGTTGCATTGCCACGCGAATATCAATGTTATTTTCAAGGCCTTTAGAAATATAATCTTGTAAGATAGGATCTGTAAACATATCCTTCCAGGAGACAGTGGCCATATTCAAACTATCCTTGTCTAACTCGTCGGTTCTGTAGTTCGCTTCTTCAATTACCTCTGGTTGTTCGTAATCTTTAGCAACAAAACACGATTGAAGGCTAAGGAGTACAACTCCTACCAGACCAAATTTCATGTTATATAATACGTTCATTTTCAATCTTATTTAGTTTCAACAGCTTCAGGTTTCTTACCTACTTTTTCCTGCAACCATTGGAAAAGTATAAAAAGGATAGGAATTACGAATACACCCAGAATTGTCCCGATCAATAATCCTCCGGCAGCACCGGTACCAATGGAACGATTTCCTTCTGCACCAACTCCCGATGCAAGTACAAGCGGCAGTAATCCAAGGATAAAGGCAAAAGAGGTCATAAGAATTGGTCTTAACCTGGATTTTGCTCCATCTATGGCTGCATCTACGATCGATTCTCCCTGTCGTCTTCGTTGCAACGCAAATTCCACAATTAGAATTGCATTTTTAGCAAGTAAACCTATTAGCATGATCAAGGCAATCTGGAAATAGATATTGTTCTGCAATCCTGAAAATTTTGTGGTGATATAGGCACCAAAAACTCCAAGAGGTAATGAAAACAGCACTGAAAACGGCAATAAATAACTTTCATATTGTGCCGCCAGTAAGAAGTAAACGAACACAATGGATAATAGAAATATCGTGGTCGTTTGGTCTCCGGCATTTACTTCCTCCCTGGTTAGACCACTGTAAGCAGTCGTATAATTTTCAGGAAGTGTACTAGCGACTTCTTCAATTGCTGTAATCGCATCTCCTGAACTAAAACCTGGATTGGTCGCACCACTGAGCTTAGTAGAATTAAACAGGTTGAAACGGGTTACAGATTGTGGCCCATAAACTCTTTTAAGATTCACAAACTGTGTGATAGGACTCATTTCTCCGGAAGACGTACGAACGTAAAGCTTATTCAGATCAGATTTTTGTGCACGATCTTCGGGATAAGCCTGTACGTAAACCCGGTATTGTTTTCCGAATTTAGAGAAATCGGCAGCATAAACCCCTCCAATATATCCCTGAAGTGTACTGAAAATTTCATTTACCGTAACTCCTTTTTCTTTAGCTAAGGGTACATTCAATTCCAGTTCGTATTGAGGATAATTGGTATTAAAAGAACTTTGTGCATATTGAATTTCGGGTCTTTCAGAAAGTTTTCTGATGAATTCCTGGTTGGCTTCATCCAACTCGTTAAAACCTGACCCAGATCTATCCAGTAAGTTCACTTCAAAACCTGACGAATTTCCGAAGCCGGGAATACTTGGAGGTGAGAAGAAAATAATATTTGCTTCCGGGATGGTTGCCGCTATACCGAACAACTTTCCTGTAATACTTTCAATAGATAATTCATCGGTGTCACGTTCTTCCCAGTTATCCAGTTTAATAAATCCAAGACCGTAATTACTTCCTGCACCACTAATTAAACTTCTACCGGCAATTACTGAAACTCCCTGTACACCCTCAACATCCTTTACTTTCTGGTACAGCAAATCATTTACTTCCTGGGTTCTGTCTATGGAAGCACCGGCTGGTAATTCCAGGTTTACGAATATAAGTCCGCGATCTTCATCTGGTACAAAACCTGAAGGAGTCGTAGAGGCAGACCACCAGATTCCACCAATCGCGAGGATCAGGATCAAAGCAGTTATCCATTTGTTCTTGTAGAGAAACTTCAGGGATCTTCCATATCTTTCGATAGTCGCATTAAATCCCCGGTTAAATCCATCATAGAACTTCTGAAGGAAACTTTTCTTACCATTTTTCTTCTCATCATGAGTCTTCAGAAATAATGCACAAAGAGCAGGGCTCAGGGTTAATGCGTTAACTGCAGAAATGAATATTGCCACGATTAGCGTGATTCCAAATTGCTCGTAAAACACACCAGTTGGTCCCTGGATGAACGTCACAGGAATAAATACCGCAGCCATAACCAGGGTGATCGAGATGATCGCTCCGGAAATTTCGTTCATAGCCGTGGTAGTAGCCTGTTTGGCACTTTTAGCACCTTCATCCAGTTTTGCGTGGACGGCCTCCACCACCACGATGGCATCATCTACCACGATCCCGATTGCTAACACCAGCGCAAACAAGGTCAATAAGTTGATACTATATCCAAAAAGGTTCAGGAAGAAAAAAGTACCAATAATAGATACCGGAACCGCAATGGCTGGGATTAAGGTCGACCTGAAATCCTGCAGGAATATAAACACTACAAGAAATACAAGTATAAATGCTTCAATTAGCGTATGTGTTACTTTGTTGATCGAGGCATCTAAAAATTCATTCGTATTGTAGGGCACGTAGATCTTCAAACCTTCAGGAAGATCTTTTTCAACTTCTGCCAGTCGGTCTTCAATTTCCAGAATAATATCACGTGCATTAGATCCTTTGGTCTGGAAAACTCCCATGTTAACCGCAGGATAACCTTTAGTCATGGAACTTCCGCTATAACTCTGAGCATCGAGTTCGATCTCAGCAATATCTTTTAGTCTTAGGAATTCTCCATTTCCAAGAGCCTTGATCACGATATCGCTGTATTGCTCTTCAGTATTGTATCTACCACTATATTTAATTGTATAGTTAAAAGCTTTACCATCATTCTCACCAAGAGAACCGGCAGCAGCTTCCAGACTCTGCTCATTTAAAGCAGCGATCACATCTGCAGGAACAAGGTTGTAAGCTGCAAGTTTATCAGGCTGTAGCCAAATTCGCATTGCATAATCCTTACTACCAAAAACCTGAACATTCCCAACTCCATTTACCCTTTGGATTTCAGGAATTACATTGATCTTCAGGTAATTCTGAATAAAAGTATCGTCATAATCCTTATTCTCACTAAAAAGAGAAAAGAACATCAGGGCACTCGTTTGTTGTTTCTGGGTGGTGACCCCGGTTTGTTTAACTTCTGCAGGTAATAGAGGGTTTGCACGAGCCACCCTGTTCTGTACGTTCACCGCAGCAATGTCTGGATCAACCTGTTGATCGAAATAAACCGTGATCTCTGCAGTACCATTATTAGTAGCTGTTGAGGTTAGATAGGTCATTCCCTCCACACCGTTGATCTGTTCTTCAATAGGAATGATCACACTTTCCAGTACCGTTTCTGCATTGGCACCTGGATAAGAAGTGCTCACGGTAATCGTTGGTGGTGCGATGTCAGGATATTGCGTGATAGGAAGGTTGGAAAGACCAAGTACCCCCAGGATCACAATAATGATGGAAATCACCGTAGAGAGTACGGGTCTTTCTATAAATGTCTTTAGCATAACGTTTCTTTTTCCTGAAATTTATCTGAATACCTTTTCAATAGGCTTAGCCACACTGTCGAAAGCGACTGGTTGAGGCTTAATTTCGGTATCTGGTCGTAATTTGGCCAGGCCTTTTGCAACAATTGTATCTCCCTGCTTCACGCCAGATTTCACTACATATAAATTATCTATTCTTGTAATGATTTCCAGTGTGGAACTGGTTACTTTATTGTTGGCTCCAACCTTATAAACAAGTACTTTTCCCTGTCTCTCAAAGGTGGATTCCTGCGGAACGATCAGGACGTTTTCATAGGTCTTCGGAATTACAATTTTTCCGCTATTTCCATTGGTAAGAAGTCTTGAAGGATTGTCAAAAACTGCTCTGAAGGATATGGATCCGGTATTTTCATTCACCTGCGAATTGATAGTTTCGATCTTTCCTTTTTCAGAATAGGTTGTTCCGTTGGCAAGTTTCAGTTCTACTTCCGGCATATTATTGATCTTATCCTGAACTTTTTCTCCTTCATATTCTTTCAGAAAATCAAGATATTCAGTTTCATTCATGGAAAAGTAAGCGTAGACCTTGCTAATATTGCTTACGGTGGTTAACGGTTGAGTACTGGTAGGGCTCACTAAAGCGCCTTCACGAAGTCTTATGGAACCTACATAACCGTCTACCGGACTTTTAATATTGGCATAACCAATATTAGCAGCAACACTATTATAGCTGCTTTGCGCCTGTTGCAGTTTTGCTTTTGCCGTTTCCAGCTGGACGTTACTAATAATGTTCTTTTCAACTAAAGGTTTTAGCTTATCTACCTCTACCTGTGCTGCATTAACGTTAGCTTTTGCAGCCGCTGCATCCTGGTTCAGAGATTGAGTTTCAAGTTTAAAAAGTAACTGACCTTTCTTTACTTCCTGTCCTTCATCTACAAGAACATCTGTAATATATCCAGAAACCTTCGCACGAACCTCACTGTTAATGATCCCTTCGATCTTAACGGGATAAGTGGTATAACCAGTAAGTGTTCTTTGAGGAACCTCTGTTACCGGAAATGGCTTTGCCTGTGGATTTGCAGTCTGGGCTTGTGATTCTCCTTCATTCCCGCAGCCCGCCAGGACTAAGATCAGGACGAATAAACCTGAGATTGATAACAATTTTTTCATTTCTACTTTTCTTCTTCAATAATTAATTTTCCAGTTCCTGGTTCATTTGTTCGATCGTACGTTCCAGGTTTTCTTTTTGCAATTTTAAATGATCCATATATAACCGGCCTACACCGCCAGATCTCTGAAACTTCTCTTTATTGTAGGTTGAATTGAACTCTTGAATTTTATCAACGACTCTGATCTCTTCTTTCGTCCTGTTCATTTCGTCGTTGAGGGTATTCTTGAGATAGGTTCTGCTTGCCCTGAAATAGCGCTTTCTATCCCCGGATTTGGTGAAGTATTCTACTTTTTTGGTTTGTAGCAGTAAATTAAGTTGTGTAGAGACAGAACTTTTACTCGCCTGGGTGATCTCGATGATTTCATCAAAGGTATGGCCGTCGTTAGGAGACAGGATCATGATGATATAGATCCTCGCCGATAATGGAGCGAGATTATGTATTTTTTCAAAATGAACGCCGATCTCTTCGATCAGTTTTCGTTTTTCTGGTGAACAACAATCCATGCAATTATTTTTAATAAGGATGCAAAGATACAGTTGGTTCTGAACGCACCGAACTAATCAAACTTAAATGTTCGTTAAAAAATATTTGATGTCTGAAATTGGAGTTTTGGTGAGCCTTAATTGCAGGACATCATCCGTTAATGTGGAAGCTAGTTATCTTGTTCGTAAGATATTGAGGTCTGTAGATTTGATGACATACCCAATTCTAACCATACTGGTATACTTATCGTAATCGATAAGACTTTCAGCATAACCAGCGAACCATTCCAGCATCAAATACTGGTTTCCAGAATTATTGAATAATTTGTAATAAAGCTTGGTGCCTACAGATCCTTTCCAATCTTTCAAGCCTTTTCTAACTGTCATCTCGCCAATCAATAGATCTCTGAAAAAGGTCTGTTGTACTTTGACTTCAGCTAAACCAACATAATCCAGAAGATCAGGATGATTTTCAGTATACGCAAATGGAACCCAGGCTTTCGCACTTAACATAGTGCGCCTTCCCAGCGGAGTATGAAACATTCCGGAAACTCTGTTCCAGCTTCTGCTAGCCAGACTGTCCCTTCCATTGGATTCATGTTCCAGCTGCAGTTCTGCCAGGGCAATGATTCTATTAGATTTATCAAATATTGGCTTACCTACTCCAACGGCGGGATTAAAGTTGATCTCTTCAAAAGGGCTGGATTTGTCATAGATATTCCAGAAAGCTTTTTGTGTATAGCTCACAAACAAATAGCTGTTAAGAGGTAGGGTCGCGCGGGAAATTAGCTGCTTAAAACTAATCTGATATTTGATATCAGAATTCATTTTGTTTGCTGACTTGTTCGTGGGAATCCCACTTATCAGGTAATTATCATGATAACTACTAAAGGAAGGCATATTTTTAATGGTATCATTAACTTCCTCACGGGACATTCGTTGCGCGTTGACATTTGAAGAATTGCAAACTATAAGAACGAGAAGGCCTAAGAGACCTATCTTTTTTGTAAGTGACATCATATTAGTACTTTGTAGGGAAAATTTAATGGAACAAAGGTAGCTCTTAGTTCGCTTTAAATCTAATTTGAAGTATACACAGAGTTGTTAGTAAATGAAAAAAGCTCCTGATTTCAGGAGCTTTGTAAGTTGCAAACGATAAATATTAATCTGTGCTATTCTTTATAAATACCAAGTTGAAGATCACCTTTTGCATTCATACTCGCACGGTACATTCCTTCAGTATTAAATTCCATCGCCACATTACCTTCATGATCAATAGCGATGATTCCACCATTACCACCTAAAGCTGGTTGTTTTTTCTGAATGACTTCACTCGCAGCTTCCTGCAGACTCATACCCTTATATTCCATCATAGCTGAAATATCATAGGCTACAACTCCGCGAATAAAGAACTCACCCCAGCCAGTACTCGAAATTGCGCAGGTGGCATTGTTGGCATAGGTTCCTGCTCCAATAATGGGAGAATCCCCGATCCGGTTATATTTTTTATTAGACATTCCTCCAGTTGAAGTACCAGCAGCAAGATTTCCATTTTTATCCAGCGCAGCACACCCAACAGTTCCGAACTTTTCATCCTTCACGAAAGGGTCGTAAAATGCAGTCTTGTTCTCTTCGCGGTCTCTGGCCCTTTCCATTGCTCTGAACCTGTTTTCAGTATAGAAATATTCGGGGTCAACAATTTCGAGTCCTCTTTCTTTAGCGAAATCTTCTGCTCCTTTTCCAGATAATAAGACATGTTCCGAATTTTCCATGACTTCAAAAGCCAGGTTAATAGGATTTTTGACATTCGTAACCCCGGCAACCGCCCCGGCATTTAGATTTTTTCCTTCCATGATCGAGGCATCAAGTTCATTGATTCCTTCGTTGGTGAATACTGCACCTTTTGCCGAATTAAATAGCGGACTGTCTTCCATAATATTTATGGTTCGTTGCACGGCTTCCACAGCAGTTCCTCCATTGGCCAGAATTTCGTGACCGGTTCTTATCGCCTCTTCCATCTTATCCTTGTAGGCCTTTTCCAGACTATCGCTCATATTTTCCTTGAGGATCGTACCAGCACCTCCATGGATCACAATCCCAAAATTTTGTGTTGTATCCATTGCAGTTTTATTTTCTTCTGCTGAAGTAGAAACTTCTGATTGTTTTTCTGAATTCTGATCAC
>MDTB01016544.1_pt1 | contig 10058 bp, 10 predicted proteins | sample 811161 | NCBI WGS metagenome assembly MDTB01 (sample SAMN05326650, study PRJNA326480) | marine metagenome | isolation source: seawater | place: Mediterranean Sea | collected 2009
GTGGCCAGAGGCAGAATCGAACTGCCGACCCCTTGTTTTTCAGACAAGTGCTCTACCGACTGAGCTATCTGGCCTTTTTGGCGGGGACGACGGGATTCGAACCCGCGACCTCCTGCGTGACAGGCAGGCGTGAACTCCAGACTTCACCACGCCCCCGTAATAAATAAAGTATAACGAAAAAAAAATACATAGTAATAAATTTATTTCTAATAATATGGTTTAAGTGAATATAAAAAACTTTGGAAAATATATATTAAGATTTCTCTCGTTACAAACCATCTTAACGTTCATTACAATTTTTTATTTTGATAATTACCTAATATGGAGTCCAACATTTAAGGATGAAATTTACTATAACCTTTTGCAGGATAAAAATAGATTTCTTCCCTTTATTAGCGATTCATTTGTAAGTGTTGATGGGATCCTAGCTGCATTGATATTCTTTTTTTTGGTTGTTCTGTACTCAACAAACTTTTATACATACGTCAATGAGTTAAGTTATTCCTTAAATAGAAATTTAATTGGTGAGTACTTTCAGATATTTTTACTTTGGACTAGCTACCTATTAATAAGCTTGTTTGTTCTGAGGTTTAATAATTTATATAGAAGTAGTTTATTGATTTTTTGCTTGTTGATTCCACTTGTTCTATTAGTTTTGCGAAATACTGAGTTTATATCCTCTTTACTTGGTCGTTCTGTGACAAATGAAAATTTTATTTCTATCAATTTTGATGAAAGCTCAAAATTTAGAAATTTAAGAATTATGACATTCAGAAAAAATAAAGGTTCTTTTTTTATTAATGAAAATAATTTTGATAATGAGCTTATTGAAACAGTAGATACTGAAAACAAAAAAAACAAAATTAACTTGATCGTGATTGAAACAAATAAAACTCAACTTAGTAGTAAAGTCGAAGAGTATTTAATTAATCTAAATAAAAAAGTTTTAATAATCTCTAAAAATGATTTTGCTTTTAAAAATGTGTTTATTTATAGAGTTGAAAAATTAGATAATAGTAAACTTACTTATTTCAACAATGACATACAATATGGATCCAAATTCATTTTAAAAAGAAGCTTGGATATAGTTTTAAGTTTATTTTTAATACTCTTTTTTTCTCCTATTATTTTATTCATTTATACATTGATTTATGTAAAAGACAAATCTCCAGTAATTATAAAACAAGATAGAGTTGGTCTTCACGGAGAACAGTTCAACATGTATAAATTTAGAACAATGAGAAATGATTCTCATAATTTACGGGACGATTTAAGCAATCTTAACAAAAGAACTGGTCCATTATTTAAAATCGAAAATGACCCAAGAATTATTAAAGGCCTTTCGTTTATAAGAACTTACAGTTTGGACGAGATTCCGCAATTAATAAATGTTCTAAAAGGTCAAATGTCTTTAGTCGGTCCAAGACCTTTATTTAATGACGATACAGATTCCTTTGATAGGCATTACATGAGAAGACTAAATGTCATGCCAGGAATAACAGGCCTTTTGCAAATAAACGAACGTAACACTTCAGACTTTTCAGTATGGTATAAGTATGACATTGAATACATCGAAAATTGGAGTTTATTTTTAGATTTACAAATAATATTGAAGACACCATTTGCAATGTTTTCAAACAAAATTAAAGGGCTCTAAGTGGGTCGGGTGGGAATCGAACCCACGACCTTGAGCTTAAAAGGCTCCTGCTCTGCCGATTGAGCTACCGACCCTATATGATATTGTAGAACTATATACCATTTATTAATAAGTAAAAATATTTTTAAAACTACTCTTCCTCGAGCCATTCTTTTTTTTCATCATTAGAGTAAATATTTTTTGTAGATTCTTTTATAGTGCTTTTTAACTCTGAGTTAACTTTTGCTAATATTTCTCTAACTTCTTGTTTAATGTCTTCATCATTTACGGTAGACTCGACTGAGCTAATCATATTTTTAATTAGCGAACCTGTATTTTCAATTGTTTCTTTTAGAGACTGTTTGAGATCGTCAACTAAATCTTCTTCATCAAGTTTTATTTTTACTTTATTAGTAAAGTCTGAAATATCTTTTCCTATTTCGTTCCAGTTGTGTTTATTTGTCATGATTAAATTATAAATCTAATTCAAATGTTAGACTTATCTTTAAATTTTAGATTTGGGTTTCTTGTAATTCTCTGTTTTGCCCATCTAGCTGGAGCAATAAGCCTAAAAAACGGGGGTAAAAAAGGTCTTGTGGCTTTTAGTAAATTCAAGTTTAGTGAGACTATTAGATTTTTTAACCGAGTCTCTTTTATTCCATAAATTTCTTTAAATTCTTTTGGAAGGGTATTAAAAGCAGTAAAGGAAATAAAAGGCCAAATTGGTTTAATGTGTTTTGGTACAGGTCCTCCTCCTATGATAGAAAAAACATCCATTGCGACATCAGTTTGCTTTAAGTAATTTTCTGTTTTTGACTTTTCAATAACCCAATTTTTCAATCCTTCATGGGTTTTTGGCATAGCTAAGGTGTCTACCAAGACCATCTCTGCTGCAAGGGTATTTTCTTTGTGATATTGATCTTTTTCTTCTTGCGAAAGCTTTCTTACAGTTTTTTCATAAAAATATATTGAAGATATTTGTAAACATGCGTGTACCCATAAAAGCTGTTCGTGATCTAAAGCATCATAATAGCCACCAGTTACCGAGTCTGTGCCATTAATTACTTCATGAAGTTTGTTAATTCTGTGAGCACTTTCGTCAGCTTCTTCTTTTGTGCCAAATGTAACTGAGTTTTGTAATGAAAGTGTTCTAATTAGTCTTTTCCACGGATCTCTTTGATAAAAAGATGTTTGTCTAGCCCCAGCTGCAATAAGTGGATGGGCTGCATGCATCAAAAGGGCACGTGCTCCACCAAATAGCACTGTTATTTCTTTATTGACCTTCCACATCATTGAGTTGGGGCCAAAATATCCTGGGTCAGCATTCATAAATATATAATATTCAATATTGAGAGTATTAATAATTTGTTAGCAATAAATTAACATTAGAATTAACTTCAAATTTAAGAGATAATATTATATGGATTCAAATATATCAAAAATATGTGGAGAATCGAGTATAACTCCAAACTTTGAAGAAATTAAAAGTGATCCAAATTATGTTTTTACACCAGACCCAGATTTTGTACCTCTGACTTTATTCAATGAAAGTGGGAATGCAGTTACTGTAAATTCATGGATTGAGTGTGCAAACTATGTAAATGGTGGATGGGTTGCAAATTTTATAAATAACACTAATTACGAGAAAAGTCTTTTTTTTGTACTTCTATTTATTTCAACAAGTTTCTTACTTACAAAATTTGTAAAAAATTTAGGGAGTGAATATTTTAAAAAATAAATTTTTTATTAGATTATTTATAATCATTCTTTTTTTAACTCTTCCTTGGGTTATTAATGGCTCAGAAAGCGATGAAAATCTTTCAAGATTGGATATAGAAACTTTAGGTAAGTACCAATCAGAACCCTGTAAATATTCTCTTTTTGAGTTTTTAATTGAGAATTACAATAATGATTTTCGAATTGATTTAGATAAGCCTGCTTCAATTAATTGTTTTTCAAAAATAAACAGTGCTGATATTATAAACGGTCAAAATATTGTTTATTTGGGAACAAATCTGAACCTAGACTTAATAATTCAGTCATCTTTCTGGTTATTAATGTTTTCTTTTATTCCAAAGACAAATAAGAAATTAGAAATTAAACATAAAGAAATATCGATTTTTATAGTGTTGGGCTTGTTAATTGTCCACTTTATTTCAGAGAGTGAGTATTACAATCTAAATTCAAAAATATACACAACTGATATTAAAGAAAACTACTTGCTCTATTCTTTAATATTAAGTTTCTATCTAATGTTGAAACTTTTTGCAAATATTTTTGAAAAAAGATTTAATAATATTTTGTATTTTTTACCATATTTTTTTGTAATATCTGGTGCATTTAATAGCTCTAATTTAAACTTTATACTCATATGTTTTATGTTTATTGGGGCAACAGCACTTCTTAGTAAAAATGTCTACAAAATTACCCTTGTAGGTTACCTTGGACTTATATTTTTGTGGATTCAAAGTATCAGTAATGAATTTTTGTTGTTCGATGTTGATAAGTTAAAAGGATTTAGTAGTTCTGCGTTTAATTCTGGATCAATTTTTTTCTGGTCTTCTGCTTTTTTCTTGTCTACTGTAGGAATCTTTTATTTATCTAAATCTTCACTTAAAAGTCTTGATTTAATAAAAATCAAATTTAATTTTTTACTCTCAGGTGGGTTAATTGTTTTATTCTCAATTATCTCAGCTATCAATCCGGTTATAAATTTTTTAACATATTTTTATCTGGGGCTGAATAAAACTGCTAGTAAGACATTCGAGTCAGTTGCTGGTAATGCTTGGAGAGGTATAAGTCCAAGTGCAGAATCTATTGGAGAATATTTTGCTTTAGTGTTGTTAATTACAGTACTGATCTCAATTTATGAAAATAATTTTAAACTTTCAACCAATGAGTTTATATTGTTAACTATTAATTGTTATGGATTGCTGAAATCAAATAATTTTGCTGCTTTTATATCTTTAATATCAATTATTGCTCTGATTTTTATAGTGTTGAAAGTCCAAAATAAAAAATTAAAACTTTTGTATACATTTGCGACAATCATACTTTTCCCATTGATATATTTTTCTTTTTTTAATACATACTCAGTCGAAGAATCTAGTAGAAAAATGCTGAAAGAGAGTTTTGCAATTTCAAATGTTGAGTACTTAGATAAGAATCAATACGGACTAAATGCCATAGATCAAAATCGATTTTATGAAGTAATCATAAATATTGAAAGTGATGAAAATATTTCCACATCTCTAAACTATTTGGTTAATAGTTATCACTTTAGTCAGAGGAATTACTTGCCTAACCCAACTTCTCTTATAAGCTCTATAGCTTCTCCGATTAACAGAAGTGAAAAGTGGGGAGTATTTTTTGGTAAATACAACCCTACTTTTGAAAATTTTCTTGTTGGAACTGGTCCAATTAATATAGTCAACTACTACCTTGGACATGCCTCTAAATCAAATACAGGATTAGTGCTACCACATTCGTCAATATTTTCATTTTTAATTTTCTTTGGCTTAATTGGTATTCTTGTAATTTTTCTAGGAATATTAGTAAAAGTAATTAGTAATAGAAACAATGCATTTTATTTGTCATTGGTGTTCTTTTTTGTTCTTAATTTATTAAAGAGTGATTCTTTACTTTATTTAAATTCATTCTTACTATTTTGTTTTATTTTAAATTCTGATACTTTGTTTAGATTTAAAGAAAATCATTATGAAAAGTAAAAAACTTGCATATGTAACTTATCAAACATTTCCTGCAGATACTGCTAATTCGTTACAAACTATTACAAACATAGTAGAAATGAGTAATCAGGGTTTAGATGTTGAACTAATATTTCCCGACAGAGATATGAAAAGTTCTCAAAATATTGAAGATTTAAAAGAATATTACAACTTTGAGCAAACTTTTTCATTGACCAGGACAGACCACAATCTTCCATTTGGCAAATATAATTTTTTAAACAAATTTTTTTATCATATAAGTCATTATTTGTGGGCTAAATCAACAGTTCGAAACATACTAAAAAAAAGAAATTTTGAATTGTACTTTACTCGATCTGATTGGGTTTTTTACTTCTTATCGAGAAAAAATAGAAATGTAATATTTGAATGTCACCAGCCATCAAAGTTGAGAAATTTTATATTAAACAAGTGCTTACAATATAAACACTCTAAAGTTATATTTCTTAACAGTTCTTTAAAAGAACACTATGAAAAAAGTATAAAATACCTCGAAAATGCGATTGTTCTAAATAATGGATACAGAGATGATTTGTTCATAAAAGATTTCCAAAAGCATTCGAAACAAGTAGCTTTCGTAGGTGAATTGTTAAGATTTGGCTCTTCAAGAAACATTGAATTTATTCTTTCATGCTTTGAAGATTCTAGGTTAGATGATTTTACATTAAAAATAGTCGGCGGTCCTGTGTCGCATGTTGAAGAAATAAAAAGCAGAATTCAAAAAACAAATATTTCATTTTTAGGTAGGCAAAATCATGAATTTACAGTAGAAGTATTACTTAAATCTGAGATTGGAATTTTGGTTAACTCAAGTAAAAATATTCACTCAACTAACTATACTTCACCACTAAAGTACTTTGAATACCTAGCCGCAAGATTAAAAATTGTAGCTGTAGACTTTAAGTCACACAGAAATCTTCCTTTTGCAAATAATATATTATTTTTCCAAGAGGAAAACAAAGAAGAATTCATACAAAGTATCTTGGATTCACAAAAAATAACCCCAATTACAGAAAATGATTTTAAAAAATTGTCAATTTCTGAAAGAGTAAAAAATATTATTGACTTAGCACGCCTGGAGGGACTCGAACCCCCAACCCTCTGATCCGAAGTCAGATGCTCTATCCAATTAAGCTACAGGCGCAAGATTTTCTTTTATACTCAATTTAATACCTATATAATAATTGCAATAATGAAAACTACTAGAGTACTTCAAACAAACATATCTGAAACATCTTTAGATGAAGTTTCCAAAGCACTTAATTCATTTGATGGAATTAGAGTTGCTATATGTAACGCAAATACACTGGTAAGGAGTGTTAAAAACACAAAAATTAATAATATAATAAATGATTTTACAATTAAGACTCCAGATGGTTTTCCGGTTGCAAAAGCTCTTTCTTTTTTTTCAAAACAAAAATTTTCAAGAGTAGATGGATATAAGCTTTTTCTTCAAACTATTAAAGAAGGTATAAATCTTGAAAAGAGACATTATTTTTTTGGAAATGATATAGCTACTACACAAGCAATGATTGATAGGTTAAGTTATATGTTTCCTGAAATTAATATTGCCGGGTTTCTTTGTCCTGAAATTATGACACCAGATCAATTGTTTAAAAAGTATAGAAATGAAATTGAAAGTATTGATGCAGATATAGTTTGGGTTTCCTTAGGTTTCCCAAAACAGGAAATCTTTATAGATCATGTTTTTAAGGAGGGTCGTCCAAACCTTAATTATGTTGGCATAGGTGGTGTATTCGAATGGGTTGCGGGAACAAAAAGAAAGGCACCTGAGTGGATAGCAAACTTAGGGTTGGAATGGTTTTTACGGTTAGCACAAGATCCAAAAAGACTATATAAGAGATACTTTATTGACAACACGTTATTTATTGTTTACTTTTTGAGGCAAGCACTCTTTCGTAGATAGTCAGTAATATAAGGATAAGAAAATTATTGATTGATGAATACTATTTTTAACAATTTATTAGAGGTTTTGTCTAAAGAATTTAAGAATTTTGGACTAAATGAAGATGTGCAACTTAATTTATCAAAAGTGCCTGAGTTCGATTTACAAATAAATAACTTAGTAAAGTACAATAAATCAAAATTTTTTAATGAGCTACAAAATAATTTAATTGAAAAAATAAATAATTTTAATTATTTTTTACCCGTTTATGAAAATGAAATTGGTTTTTTAAACCTTAGTCTCAATCACGGTCTTCTTACCAATTATATAACCAACACAAGGATTGATTTTCAAAATAAAAAACCCGAAAAAATTATATTTGACTATGGAGGCCCAAACATTGGTAAACCTCTTCATGTGGGACATATGCGTACATTAAATATTGGACGAAGTTTATATAATATTAATTCATTTATTGGAAACGAAGTAGTTAGTGACATTCACCTTGGTGATTGGGGTATGCCAATTTCCCAAATCATCACTTATTTAGAAAAAATGAATATCGATATTACGGCTTTAAATGTAAAGCAACTTGAAACCATATATCCAATAGCAAGTAAAAATTATAGAGATGATGATGATTTTAAAACCCATGCTCAAGAAATAAATAAATTACTGAACAAAAATGATCAAAAACTTATGAAAAAATGGAAGGCTTTAAAAAATATTTCAATAAAAAGCTTGGAAGAAAATTTCAAGATTTTAAATCATAGTTTTGATTATTGGTTGGGAGAAAGTGATGTAAACAACATAATTCCAAAAATGATTGAAAATCTTATTGAAGAAAAAAAAGTTATAAATGATTCTGGAGCTCTAGTAAGTACTCAAAACACAGAACCAAAAATATTAATTACTAAGTCAGATGGTTCCTATCTTTATATAACAACTGATCTTGCAACAATTTTATATAGACAAAAAAAAATAGGCTATGATAAAACTTTCTATATTGTTGACAATAGACAATCTTTGCACTTTAAGCAGCTTTTTGATTCAATTGAATATTTCAAATTTAACAATTTATACCATGAACATATTTCGTATGGGACAATGAATGATGGCGAAGGAAACCCCTTCAAAACAAGAGATGGTGGGACTAAACCTCTAAATGAATTGTATGATGAAACTTACATGTATATTCAAAAAATTAACAACTCCTTGAGTGAACCAATCATTAAAAATTTAACCAACTCTGTTCTTACATATAGTGACTTAATAACTAATAGAAAAACTGACTACAAGTTTGATATTCAAAAATTTACAAATGTTAATGGTAAAACGGGCATTTATATTCAATATTCACAAGTTAGAGCTAAGAAGCTTTTAGATAATATGGAATTTCATGAAAAAAAATATGAAGAATTGGTACTGAACAAATTAGATAAAAATTTGCTTTCAAAACTTATGTTATTTGGATACTATCTTGAGCAATCTGCATCACAAAAAGAGCCTCACCACCTGGCAAACTATATTTACGAGATATCAAATCTATTCAATCAATTCTATGAAGATGAAAAAATTTCAGATTTAAATAACGAAAATCATGTATATTCGAAATTATTTCTTACAAAATTATTTTTAACAACTAGTCACAATGTTATGTTTTGTCTGGGTATAGTGCCTGTTGATGAAATGTAATTATAAAAATATTTGAGTAGAAAAAATCCAAACTATTAAAACTAAACTGTATGAGTACTTATCTATTAGATAGAAATTCCTTCCAAAGTTATGAAATAAAAACAAGACTAAAGGAATAGATATAAAACCTGAAAAAGAAACCGCTCTAGCAATTAATAAATATTCATTAACAAATATATTTTGATTTCTAAGTAATAATTGAAAAGCTACTAAAAACAATAATGAAACAAATATAACAGATACAATATTAGTAAGAAGATTTTTGAATGATCTATTTTCGATATAATATTGATTAAAAAACTCTATAGGTATAAATAAAATAAATAAAGAAATAAAAAATGTAGTGAAACCCCAAAATAAACCTTGGCCACTCCAAGTTATAAAATTTTGATTTACATACCCAGATGATTCCAGAAATAAATATATTGAAAAACCGAGTAGAGACGTGCCCAATACGAAACAATATAAACCAAATACCGAGACTACCTGAACTTTATTTGGAGAAAAATTTTCTGAATTTATTTTTCCAACTTGATATTGCATACAGACATAATAACTGTTTTCGTATTAAAATATTATATAAATATGGAATTAATAGACACGCCAAACCCAAGTGCAAAAAAAATTTTAATTGAACATAATTATGAAATTGCTACATATATAAAAAAAGACAGTCAAAATATTGAAGGCGTTGCTAAAGATTTAATCCAAATTGATGGAATTGTTTCAATTTTTACCGGTCCTGGATTTTTAACTATTACAAAAGAGGAATCTTCAGATTGGAATGTCATTAATAACGATATATTAAATAAATTTGATACAATATAGCTATGGAAACCTTTAATCCAGATCCAAAACCAGGCAGAATAGTTCTTCCTCTTGTGCTAATTGGAATGATTGCTACTACTTACACATTTATAAATAGAGTTGCCACAAATAATGATTTAGACATAACAGTTGAAGATACTACTGTTCAAACAGTTTCTGAAGAAATAGTAGAAGATACCTCTACAACTACAACTACTACAACATTGCCGGATGATTACATTTCCTATCTTGAAGAAATTAATGGAGA
>MDTB01088990.1_pt1 | contig 10058 bp, 10 predicted proteins | sample 811161 | NCBI WGS metagenome assembly MDTB01 (sample SAMN05326650, study PRJNA326480) | marine metagenome | isolation source: seawater | place: Mediterranean Sea | collected 2009
CTAAAAAAAACATACTCACCCCAATCTTTATCAGATAAATTTTCAGGATTTTTGGGACGAACTACATGGGCCTCACCCCCGTTTGCAAACTCTGACTGATCTCTTTCTCCGCAATAAGGACATTTAATTAAAATCATTATTAATGTGCAACTGCAGCAGCGCCATGTTCATCTATTAATCTTCCGTCAGAAAATCTACTTAGAGCAAAAGGAGCGTTTATTTTATGTGGTTCGTCTTTGGCAATAGTATGTGCAAATACATTTGCGCTACCAGGAGTAGCCTTGAATCCCCCAGTTCCCCAACCACAATTAAAATATAAACCTTCAACATCACATTTGCTTATGATTGGACTAGCGTCAGGACAGATATCGACTATCCCACCCCATTGTCTTAGCATTTTCATTTTTCCAAAAATCGGATATAGCTCCACAATCGCTCTTACGGTTTCTTCTATAACATCGTACCCACCTCTTTGAGTAAAAGAATTATATCCATCTGTGCCTGCTCCAATTACTAATTCTCCTTTATCTGATTGACTTACGTAAGCGTGTACTGCATTCGACATAACAACTGTATTGATGACTGGCTTAATTGGTTCAGATACTAAAGCTTGCAAAGGTCTACTTTGTAAAGGCAATCTTACTCCAGCTGTTGCTGCGAGCACGCTGGTATGACCTGAAGCTACAACTCCAATCTTGCTTGATTTAATAAAACCTTTTGTAGTTTCAACACCCTCAACTTTGTAGTTGTCTGTTTTAATGCCTTTAACTTCACAATTTTGAATTATGTCAACGCCTAGTTCATCGGCTCGCATTGCGTATCCCCATGCAACAGCATCGTGTCTAGCCACACCTCCTCGCGGTTGATAGGCTGCTCCCAGGACTGGATATCTTAGATTTTCAATATTCATGATTGGAACTAAATCTTTAACTTCATTTTTATCTAACCACATAGTATCTAATCCATTTAATCTGTTAGCTGAAACTCTTCTTTTGATTTCTTTAATATCATGTTCATTATGTGCTAAATTTAAAACACCTCTTTGACTAAACATCATATTATAATTTAAATCTTCGGAAAGATTTTCCCATAACTTAACAGCGTGATCATAAAGATATGCACTTTCGTCCCATAAATAATTTGATCTGATTATAGTAGTATTTCTTCCAGTATTTCCACTACCTAACCACCCCTTCTCAATTACTGCAATATTTTTTATTCCATGATGTTTGGCAAGATAGTAAGCAGTCCCTAATCCATGCCCACCACCTCCTACTATAATAATATCATAATGTTTTTTTGGGTTTGGATTTCTCCACATTTTCCCCCAATTTTCATTATTTGAAAGTGAGTTTTTAATTATACTTGTTATTGAATATTTCTTTTTCACACCTTAGGTTACCAAAAAAACTAAATATCAGCTAGTTATTTTAATCTAAGATCTTAATTTTGGAATTTTCGTCGACTTTTCTTCTTAATTCTGAAACTCTTTTTTTCAGAATAGTGCAGACTTCACTTTCTGTAATCTCCAGAAAATTAACGCATTTTACCTTTTTTCTATCGGGATTATTCTTTTCAGCGTAACTAAATGCGTGCTCTATGCTTGATTTACCTGTGCTTTTTTTTATTCCAAAATCCAGAGCAGAAGTTAATGATGATCTTGCTATATTGCCGTTACCTACTGCGGTAGAAGCAGGGCCCAAAAAAGCGATAGTCTCTGCACAACCAGTAAGAAATAATGCAAGCATTAGTCCAGTTATAATTTTTTTCATTATCTTCCCTCTTAATTAATGTAGCTTTATACATTTTCTTAATAATATAAAAACATATATATACTCACATTGAGCTTATCAAAAACAACTTATAATTGTAATCTTTTTTTACTTAATTTCTCGAATCGGCTTATTATTCATACATGAATTCAAGTTTTCAATCATCTGAAAATAGAATTTAGAGTAATTTTCCACAGTAACATATCCTAGGTGCGGCAATAAAAAAGCGTTAGATAAAAATCTTAACTTGTGGTCTTGAGGTAAAGGCTCTTGATTGAATACATCCAAACCAGCGCCCGCTATCTCATCATTCTCCAAAGCCTCTACCAAATCCTTTTCATTTACTATCTCTCCTCTTGATGTGTTTATTAAAAATGAAGTTTTTTTCATTTGTTTTAACTCTTTTTTGGTAATTAAATTTTTGTATTTATCTCCCAAAACAACATGTATAGATAAAATATCTGATGTTTTAAGCAAATCTTCTTTTGTCATCGGTAAAACATTTAACTTATTGGCTTCAGATAAATTTAAATTTTCGCTCCAAGCTGATACTTCCATACCAAAAGCTTGAGCAACTTTGGCAACTTGAGAACCAATTTTTCCTAAACCTATAATTCCTAATCTTTTACCTTTCAATTCGTAACCAATAGTAGTTTGCCAATATCCTTGAAACATATTGTCAACTTCTTGTTTTATATTTCTTAACAATCCTAATATTAATGTCCAAGTAACTTCAGCGGCAGGATTTGAATTTATTTCTGTTCCACAGACAATTATTTTTTTTTCTTTTACAGTATCAAGGTCTATAGCTTTATTTCTCATTCCAGAAGTCATTATAAATTTTAAATTAGGTAAGTTCGAAATAAGTGATTTTGTGAATTTTGTTCTTTCTCTCATAATAAAAAGAGCTTCAAATTCCTTTAAAGTTTCAATTGTTTGTAATTCATTTTGAAAAGGTTCACTAAAAATTGTGAATTCATATTTAGTTTTATAATCGTCGATATTGATAATTTGACTAAAAATATTTTGATAATCGTCTAAAACTGCTATTTTAAGCATTTGTTCTCCTATTTGATAAATAAATACCCGATAGAATAAATGAAGCTCCTATAAAGTGGTATAATTCAAATTTCTCTTGAAATATTAATATTGCTAACACAGCACTTAGCAATGGCATTAGCTGAATGAACATTGTAGCTCGATTTGGCCCAACTATCTCTACACCTTTCTGCCAACAATAATACGCGGCCAATGCAGGAAAAATTACAACATAAAAAAGAATAACAAAAAATGCTTTATTTAAATTTATTTCTAATCCGATTGATTTTTCATAAAAAAATTGTGGAATTAAAAATAGTATTCCAACCGAGACCATTAATTGTATTAAAGTAAATTGAGAAAATTTAAAACTATGTTTCTTTAGCAATGTTGAATAAATTGACCAGGAAAGAACACAAACTAACATCCACAGATCCCCTTTATTAAAGCTTAAAGAAAAAATTTTATTTATATCTGCATTTGAGATAATAGCGCCAATTCCTATAACTGATAAAAACAGACCAATTAATTGAAAAATATTTGTTTTATCTACTTTCATTAAGGATGAAATAACTATTGTTACTGCTGGAATAGCGGCAAGAACTAAGACTGCATTTATTACTTGAGTATAATTCAGTGCAAAATACACTACAGAGTTAAATGTGCTTATTGTTATAACCCCCATGAAACTTATTGGCATCCAATTTTTTTTTATATAATTAAAATTGTTAAAAATTTCTTTGTAAGTAAATGGGATTAAAATTAACCAAACTGAGACCCATCTTAAAAAGTTTAGAGTTAATGGAGGTATTTCAAATAGATAAGCAAACTTACCTACTATAAAATTTCCTGACCAACAGAATGTTGCAAACACAAGTAAAGCATAAGCTAAGTAATTTTTTGACAAATTAGTCCTTAATTAAATCTAGAAGAACTGTAAGGAGTTAAATCTAAATTTGTTTTTTCTTCGTTAATAATTCCTGAAACAATTTTTCCAGTAATTGCTCCAAGAGTCCAGCCTAAATGATGATGTCCAAAAGCATAGATAATATTTCTATTTTTTAATGATGGTCCAATAACTGGTAAAAAATCTGGAAGAGTTGGTCTAAAACCTAACCATTCGTCATTAAAATTTCCAAGTTGGGGCAACAATTCTTTGGCACACTTATCTATATAATCAATTCTTTTTTTTGATATAGGATTGTCTAATCCTCCTAACTCAACAGTGCCCACTGCTCTTAAGCCTTGATTCATTGGGGTCATACCAAATCCTCTATCAAGAAAAATAACTGGTCTTTTTAGAAGATGATCCATATTTTTATAATGAACGTGATATCCCCTTTCAGTATCTAAAGGAATTTTCTCACCTAGTTGATCGGTTAGTTTTTTTGAAAATGCTCCACAAGCTAAAACAATTTTTTCAAAATTGAATTTTTCTGAATTTGTACTAACTTGAGTTTGATTATATCTAGTTTGTTCTACACTTTCGACTTCTTCTTTTTTAAACTTACCACCTGATTTTAAAAAAAGTTCAAAAAGTTTTTTTGTTATCTCTTTTGGATCTCTTGCGTGGTATGCATAATCGTATATAACGCCAGAGTCAAAAACTGGGCTAAGATTAGGCTCTAACTTTAAAACTTCCTCTCTATTTAAAAGCCTTTGCTTAATTCCTAAATCGTTTCTAATTTTAATTTCCATTTTCCTACTTTTTAAGTTTTTATTTGTCCAAATATATATAATACCTTTTCTTTCAACTAAATTGGTAGTGTCTATTTCGCTTAAAATTTCATCATACGCATCAAGAGATAAATCTAAAATTTGATGCATATACTTTGTTGTATGCATCATTGATTTTTTTGTTGATGATTTTAAATATTTTAAAATCCACGGGATCATTTTAGGAATGTAATTCCATTTCAAGGCTAATGGTCCGTAAGAACTTAATAGCATTTTTGGTATATCGTAAATTACATCTGGTCTATTTAGTTGAACAACTGCGTAGGGGGAGAAATGACCTGCGTTTCCATATGAGCTCATACTACCAGGGTCATTTTTATCAAAAATTGTAACTGGAATTCCTTTTTTAATAAGTTGAAGACCTATACAAACGCCTTGTATTCCCGCACCTATAATACCCACAGAGTTACATTTATAATTACTCATGAATTTAATATAGTTTAAAATTTAAAATATTTATAGTGCGATAGATTAGACTAGAGCTTCGCTCTCTTTATTTACAACTGCCTCGGGTTTACCGTTCTTTTTATTTTTTTTCTCTTCTTTTGATTTAGAAAATAAGAAATCTCCGGTGATTTTACTTTTTGAAGCTGTTTTTTTGATGTATCCCTCAATGTCAGCTCCATTCTCCGTTCTTAGATTATTTGAAAATTCAATATCTCCTTTGACTACTCCTGAAGAACCAATAACAACATTATCGGCTGAAACTTTGCCATCAAGGTGACCGTGAATCTCTACTGTCTCAGCTTCAACTCCTCCAGAGATTGAACCTGTTTCCTTGATTACAATTTCTTTTGAATAAACCGGTCCTTTAACTAAACCAGCAACATCTATTGCTCCAGAACTATTTACTGTTCCATCAATGCTAACTGTTTCACTTATTAAAGATCTCTCTGAGTCTTTTATAGATTTTTTATCACCAAACATAATATATTTTAAAATTAGATCATCTTAGAGTTGCTAAAGCAAGTATTAATTTTTTTAAATTAGGTTCATTTTGGTCCTAATTAGGGTTTTTGCTAATTAATTTACCGGGGTGTCTTTATATATTTTACATGACATAGCTATGCCTAGACCAAGCATAATTGCCATCATTGAAGAACCTCCGTAAGACATTATTGGCAGAGGGGCTCCCACTATTGGCAAAAGCCCTAAAACCATTCCCATATTTACAGAAACATAGACAAAAAAGGCAGTGGCAAAGCTGTAACAATAGAGCTTTCCAAAACTACTTCTTGTTACATTCCCGATTGCTACTAATCTGTAAATAATAAGACTATAAAGCAATAGAATAAATATTGATCCTATAAATCCAAACTCTTCAGAAAATAAGGTAAAAATAAAATCTGTATGTTTTTCAGGTAAATAATCTAAATAACTTTGAGATCCATTTAAAAAACCTTTTCCAAATAGTCCGCCAGATCCAATTGCAATTTTAGACTGTATTATTTGGTAACCAGCGCCTAAAGGATCTCTGTCAGGATTTAAAAATGTCAAAATTCTAGATTTTTGATATGGCTTCAAAAAAGAGATTGCAACAGGCGTCAGTGATAAAAATAAAATTCCAGCATAAGCAAAAAACTTTACTCGAACTCCAGCAAGCCACGAAACTGTTATTCCTCCGATTGCTATAAGAATAGAGGTTCCTAAATCTGGTTGAGCTATAACTAATAAAACCGGAGCTACTAAGGCAGCTATTGGTAAAAATAAAAATTTAATTCTATTTACATCTTGAGTTGATATTCGGTGATAATATTTTGCTAAAAATAGAATAAGACCTATTTTCATTAATTCTGATGGTTGTAAATTCATAAAATAAAAATTTAACCATCTTTGTGATCCTGAAGAAGTAAGTCCAAAGTATTTTACGCCAAGTAATAATAAAAAAAATGAAATATATAGCAAGGTACTGGTTTGGTACCAAAATCTAATTTGAAAAAAAGATACTACAAAAAACATCAAGAAAAAAACACAAAATCTAACAATGTGGCTTTTAGTATGATAGTCAAAGTTTCCACCATCAGTAGAATACATTGCAAACATACTTAATATTCCCAGTACCAAGATGGATAATATTAAAGTGAAGTCCATCATCATAATTTTATCTTTAAAAGAAAAAGAAGATTGTATGGATCTAGGTTGAAACATTAAATTTCCTCACTAGTTAAATTATTAAACTTTTCTCTAATTTTGTCTCTCTCTAAAACTTTTTTTATAACTTTTTTAGCTATAGGAGCTGCTGAACTACTTCCAGAACCCCCGTGCTCTACAACCACGCTTATAGCATATTTAGGATCTGAAAATGGAGCGAAAGCTATAAATAAAGCGTGATCACGGTCTTTGTAAATTATATCATCTTGTTTAACTTCAAGTTCCCTTTGTAATTCGGTAAATCTTTTTACCTGTGAAGAACCTGTTTTACCTGCAAACATAAAATTTTTATCATTAAGTCTTGATCTATAAGATGTTCCACCAGGTTCGTTGGTAGCTGCAAACATTGCGTCTTTGACAAAATTAATATTTTCTTGGTTTCTGAATAATGGTTTTAAATCAAAGTTTGCCACTAACATATCAATTGGCAGTGGATCATTAGGATTTTTATTTTTAAAATCAATATAATCTTTTAGTCTATTTTTTTTATTGTTAACTAATACCCTTGGTTTAATTTCAAAACCTCCATTAGCCAATTGTGCGGTCATCAAACATAATTGAAGTGGGGTACTTTGAAAATATCCTTGCCCAATTCCTGAGTGCAATGTTTCTCCTAGATACCAATTTTTACCAATAAATTTTCTTTTCCATGCAGTATTGGGAACAACTCCACTTCTTTCTTCTATAAATCCATCTAAAACTTTTTTCCCTAAACCAAATTTTTTAGCAGTTTCGGACAACCTGTCTACTCCAAGTAACCTAGCAACTTCATAAAAATAAACATCACAAGATCTTTGTATTGCAGATCTCATATTCATAGGACCGTGACCTTTTTTTTTCCAACAGTGAAATTTTTCACCATATAGCTCCGTTAAACCATTACAATTTATATATTTTTTTGGATTCCAAACATCATTTTCCAAAGCGCTTAATGCTACAATGGTTTTAATTGTTGATCCTGGAGGATAAAGGCCAGCTATAGCTTTATTAGTTAAAGGTTTTTTTTCATTAGATATTAATTCATTCCAGTATTTTTTATCGATACCATGTACAAAAGAATTTGGATTGTAACTTGGAGAGGAGACCATTGAAATTATATCGCCATTGTAAATATCCATTACACAAACTGAAGCGGCTTTATCTTTCAAAATCTCTGAAGTAAACTTTTGAACCTCAATATCAATAGTAGTTCTATAGTTGCTACCTGCTTTGCCAGGGTCGACTTGAATTTGTTTAATTCTTTTACCAAAAGCGTTAACTTCATAACGCTGAAATCCAACCTTGCCTATTATATCTCTGTCCAACCTATTTTCTAAACCAGTCTTTCCAACTGCAATACCTACGGACATATCTTTCAAATATTGTTTTTTTTGTAAATCTTTTTGACTAACCTGTGACACGTATCCAACTAAATGTGCTGAAGATTGATCAGGGTATAAGCGCGCAACTGAAACTATTGGTTCTACTCCAGGCAATTCATGTAAAAATAAATTTATTCTAGAAAACTCTGACCACGATAAATTATCAGAAACAATAATTGGCTCCCATGGTTTTTGTTTTGCAATTTTTCTTTTTAAATAAAATATTCTTTTATTTGAAAGATTTAAAATATTTTTAAGCCTGAAAAAAAGAGTTTCTAAATTTGGAGAATTTTCTGGTGTAATATGTAATTGATAAACTTTTTCGTTAGAAGCTATTTCTTTATTAAAATAATCTCTAATTATTCCTCTTTGAGGTGCTAATTTCCACTCTCTAAATCTGTTTTTATCAGATAAAGTTTTATATTTATTTGCTTCATTAATTTGCAAAGAAATTAATCTACCAAATATTCCAAAGAAGACGGTTGCTTTAGCAACATTCAATATGAACATTCTTCTACTTATCAGTTTTGATTTAATAACTGTATGGCCTGATCCAAAATTAATCATCTATTCGTAAAATCATTATTGTTTTATAAAAATTAAAAATCATCCATATAAATGGATAAAATAAGAAGGTGAAAAATGCGTTATAAGAAACTTCTACAAATGAAACTTGAATATTTGAAAAATTAGAGGCTAAAATTATATAAACAAGATTTGAAAAAAACAGAGCTATTAAAAATGTAAACCAGTCTGTAAATAATGAAATATTAACTGTAACTTGACGAACATATGAAGCAACAAATGAGACCGTTAAATACGAAATTGCACTGATTCCTAAAGGCAAACCCATTACAACGTCATTTATTATTCCGGCAAAAAATATATGGCCGTTTCCCAAAATACTAGAGTTTTTTAACATCCAATAGTAAATAATTATAATTTGAAGATTAAAGGAAAGAATTTCAAAAAAATTGCTAAAGTGCGTATCAATTTCACTAATAGATAAATAATATAAAATTATTAAAGGAAGCACATTAACAATGTGTTCTCTGAAATTTTTATAAATTATTGCCATTAAAAATTTTCCTTTTTCATTTTTATTAATTGAACTGTGACAAAAGACAATTGATTAGGATCGGAAAATAATTTTACTTTTAGTTTTTCACCATCTATTTCCGTTTTTCCTATAGGAATGCCTGGAATGAATACTCCGTCTTTACCAGACGTAAAAACTGTTAATCCATCTCTTGGCACATAAAGCTCTGGCAAATACTCTAATTCGGGTTTACTTTTTCCTTTTCCTGACAGTATTGCTTGGGCGGAGTTTTCCCCAAAAGTAATTGGTATTCTACTATTAAGATCATTTAATAAGAGAACTCTAGAAGATAAGTAATTCACTTCAACTATTTTTCCTACTAAATAATTGCCATCAACTACTGGCATGCCTTTATTAATATCAGACTTAGAACCTCTGTTGATAACAATTGATTTAAGGTATGGACTATCTTTGTCTAAAAGAACTTTGGCTAGTGTACTTTTGCCTATTATTTTTACATCAGACTCTAAAATTTTTTTTAAATTATCATTTTGATTTTTCAAAAATTCTACTTGAAATTCTTTACTTTTTAACTTTTCTAATTTTATTTTTAACTCTTTATTTTCTTTGGAGGCTAAAAAAGTTTCTTTTATCGAAAGATTAATCTTAGGAAGTAGTTTAAATGGAGCTGTAGAAATATTTGTTAAACGGTAAATACCATCATTTATTAAAGTCCTAGTAACTTTAATAAACTTAAATTGATAGGTGTCTAAAAAAAAAATTGTAAAGGCTACTATCAAAAGAAAAACTAAAGAAAATTTTTGCCTTGCTCCTTTTTTCAAAAGGGCTGATCGTATCGCTATACCAAAATCATCTCTGCTTGAGGACATTTTTTTCTTTGTCCATTAATATTCAGATAACATTGTAGAAAATAATTCTTCATTTTCTAATGCTTTTCCA
>MDTB01200343.1_pt1 | contig 10058 bp, 9 predicted proteins | sample 811161 | NCBI WGS metagenome assembly MDTB01 (sample SAMN05326650, study PRJNA326480) | marine metagenome | isolation source: seawater | place: Mediterranean Sea | collected 2009
AATAAGAGTGGTGGGTGGGTGGGTGTGGTGGTTGTTGTTATAGGGTAGTGATGGAGAGGGTATTGGGGTTGTAATTGGCGATGGGGGTTTGAGTGTTGGTGTCGTAGAGAGTGTTGTTTGCGTCAATAAGGTATTGTGTATCTTGAATGGTGACAAGAGAGACTTCAATGTGTTCGGAGTCGGAATCTTCGGTGGTGTTAGTGTTAGTGTTAGCCGCAGTGACGATTTGAGCGACGATGTCGGTGGATACAGAGGGAGTAGATGAGAGAGCTTGTTTGACAAGAGGAGAAGACAAGAGAAGAGGATCAGTGCATGGGTTTTTCTTGTTGAAAAGAATAGATTGAATAGAGCCATCGGAATTAAGAGTATGAGAGACGTTCTTAGAACGATTGATCTTGGCAACGAATTTGAGAATGGCCTTTTCAGTCTTCTGTTGGTTTCTCTTATTTACTCTAATAGTGTTCTTGATATCCGCCGCAATGCTCTTTTCGGAATCCAAGAAAGCCTGCACAAAAGACGTCTGTTGAGACACATCGGCACCAAATACATTCGCTTGGCACAACAGCTTCTCTGCATCCACACCCTCCGGCAATGACCCCTTCAGAGTCTCCACCAAGTAGTACGCGAAATGAATAAACTTGCCATACTTGGCCGGAAGACTCGTCTTCTTCTTGCCCGAAGAAACACTATCGTTATCCTCCTGAGAAATACACTCTTCTTGAGAACTTGAGCACTTTTTCACCTTTTCATCCACCTTTTCAATAGGTTTTTCAACGACCTTTTCAATAGGTTTTTCAACGACCTTTTCATCCACCCTTTCAATAGGTTTTTCAACGACCTTTTCATCAGTATTTTTTTTATCAGCCTTTTCAGTTTTTTTTTCAGTTTTTTTTTCATCAGTATTTTTTTTATCAGCCTTTTCAATATTTTTTTCAGTTTTTTTTTCAGTCTTCTTAGAAACCTTCTTCTTGACAACCTTGGCTGGTTGCTTGGCCAACGTCTGGTCTTCAGGAGTCGCATTGGCATGTTGCTTGGCCAACTGCTGATCTTCAGGAGACATCTTGGGAAAGACAGTAGTAGTTTGTTGAGTAGCAGACATTTTGATTTTAATAAACTTTAAAAGAGTTACATTAGAGAACCTGTAATAAAGTGAGTCAATTTTATGCAAAAAAGAGGTATTTTTAGATGTTTACATAAGAGACACGCGGAAACTCATTTCCCGATATGTCACTCATTTCCCGATATGTCACTCATTTCCCGATAAGTTAAAAGTGGGCATTGTGCTGATGGGAGAACAGGGTCGCGCAGGGGGTGTTGAAAGAGAGGGTCGCGGGTGGCCTGTACAAACGGGTGGCATGGTGTTATAGAGCGGTGCACTTAGGAAAGCAGGACCAACAGGGTTAGGTCGGAAAACATTTGGAAAAACATTTGGAAAAAGGGTTTAAAGACGCCGCTTCGCGGCGCGGAAGGAACTTGGAAACTTCCGAAAAGACTTTGGGAAAAGGGTTTAAAGACGCCGCTTCGCGGCGCGGAAGGGAATTGGAGACACCTTGGAAAGACCTCGGGAAAAACCTTTGGAGAGACCTTTGGAGAGACCTTGGAAAAGACTTTGGAAAAGACTTTGGAAAAACATTTGGGAAAAGGGTTTAAAGACGCCGCTTCGCGGCGAAACACCCGCATACCGATATCCCACCCATTTCCCGATATGTCACTCATTTCCCGATAACTAAATACTTTGGACAAAGGATATAAAGCCGCGAAGCGGCGCAAAGACCCAACGGAAGGATGGTAGCCGCGAGAGTTCCGTTGGGCCAGTGCACTGTACTGTACTGTATCGTGTCCATCCTATATTGTCCTCTCTCATGGTCCTCTCTCAACTCTCTCTCTCATGGTCCTGTCTCATGGTCCTGTCTCATGGTCCTCTCTCATGGTCCTCTCTCATGGTCCTGTCTCATGGTCCTCGTGTATAGTGTCTTAGCAAGTCTATAAAGGCAAGGTGGTTGAAAGTATTTGCAAATAAACTGAATCATTGAAACAAAGCATATAAACAGTAGAAAGTATATATAGTAATGATTCGCAAAGCAGTACCCAGACTATCACAAATACCTTATGGCAAGAAATATTATCTTAATCAAATAAAATCATTGAAGATTGATAAAGACAATATATATTTAAAAGATCGCACCATTCAACAAGTAGAAAAGAATATGAAAAATAAGGAATTGGAATCTTATGTAAAAGATTTTCTAAGAGAAAGTCTTTAACAGAAAAAATATAAAAAAATAAAAAGAGTAATATCATAATTGTATGAACAAGATCAAGAACGGTTATACGTATGTGCTGAAGTCTATTAAAAAGGATATGGATTTGAAACCAGTGATTCCAAATTTAAAAAACAAAACATTCATCGTAAGTGGAGGTACACGAGGGATAGGCTTCAACATAGCCAAAAAGTTGGCTTTGGTCGGGGCAAATGTAACAATAATAGGAAAAACACAACAGAAACACGAGAAATTGGAAAGTACAATTTATTCGTCGGCGGACGAAATAAACGAATTAATAAAACGACCGGGGTGTATGGGAATACCATGCGACGTACGGGTTCCAAAACAAATAGAATTTGCAATAAATGAAACAATAGATATTTATGGAGGGATTGATGGCGTAGTGTTGAACGCGAGTGCATTATGTTTGAACAACACATTACAGCAAACAGAAAAAGAAGTGGATTTGATGACAGCAGTGAACATAAAAGGTACATATTTGTTTGGACAGAAATGTTTGCAATATATGAGTGATCATAATAGAAAAGGACATATGTTAATAATAGCACCTCCAGTGGAAATGTTATATAATGATGAGTGGTGGACGAATCATTTGTTTTACAGTATGTCAAAGTTTAACATGTCGTTAATGTCAAAATATTGGAATAAAGAATTTCCGAATGTGGGAATCAATACATTATGGCCAAGAACAACTATAGACACCGCGCCTGTGAGAAATTTGTTGGGAGGTAAAGCAATGGTAGATATATCAAGAACAGCGGATATAATGGGGGATGCAGCAGAACATGTAATGTTAACGGATCCGGAGGTGTGTAATGGTAAGCATTTGATAGATGACGAAGTGTTGGCTTCTCTAAATATAGATGTGGAACAATACAGAGTAAATAAAAATAAGACGGAGAAGGAGTTGATGCCGGATTTTTTTTGTTAATGGAATGGAAAATTGAAAATATAATGGAAATAAAAATGAGATAAAAATAAAATAAAATGATAGATGATGAATATGACTTTAATATAACGGAAGACCGATTAAATAATATAAGAGCTCGGGAGTGTTGTTTAGGGTGTGGGTTGATTATAACTTTTAGTATATTATACTTGATAGTATTATTAGTATTAAAAAATTTGAATATGTTAGTATTGAATGTAGCGGAATGTGTACTGGTATTTTTTGGAATAGTGGTTTTAATAATTTGTGTAATAAGAATAAGAGTATGTTTTTACAATCTGATTGTGATACGCGATATGCATAATAATAATGAGGTAGAGATCATATCATATAGGAGGAACAGAGGAAATAGGAGGAACAGAGAAGAATTAATTACAATAGAGGATGTGGAGAATGCATTGGTAAAAAAATATAGAATAGGGAATAGTGATAATATAAAGGATTTGGAAAGTGGAGAGAGTTCGGAGAGTTCAACAGATTCAAAGGATGTGTGCATAAAAAAGGGGGAGTTATTAGAGAATGAATGTGTAATATGTTTAAATGAGATGAAGGAACATATATTACTGAATTGTAATCATAAATTCCACATGAATTGTTTGGCGACATGGTTAATGAATAATAGAAATAAGACGTGTCCTTTGTGTAGGATACCAGATATAATTGTAAAGGAAGATATAGTGAAGCGAAGGTAAATACAGAAAGTTAGACTAACACGTCGTTTCTGTTACGACCACTATTATTGTAAGAAATAGTATACTTTTTACATGAATATGTTTTGGCGTGTTCTTCCAGCAAATTGTTACAGTATTTAGTAATTTGTTCAAGTTCATTGAAATGGACATTGATGATATTTTCAACAGTAGTTAAAAGGAGATTTTGATCAACGTCTTTTTCAACATGAGCTAATTGTCTTTCAAAACGATAAATAATATCAGTGACAGTTTGAATTTGTAACTGAATGACATTAAAGATGTCTTGTTTCTTTTCGTAGGCCTTTTCTCTTCTGATAATGTCACTTTTAAACTTTTTTTCATCAATAGTCTTATCCAAATAGGAAAGACGGATATCTTGGTTGTTAACGAGTTGGTCGGTTCTAAATCTGTTGATTTGGACATGATTAAGATGGACTGTTCCCATAATAATTTTCTCAAATTTTCTCAGAAGTAAATTAATTTTTTTTAGATTTTCTTGCAAGTCTGTGTTGATGATAGTGATATAGAAGCTACGGAAGAATTGTCTGATAGACATAAGAGCACGGGAGTCTCCAAGATCGCGACCACACTCAACATCACCAATGTTGCGGACGTTGTCTCCTCCGTTATTTTCTCTTTGCCATTCATAGAAATGTGGATTATGTATTCTTGTTTGGATAGCTCCAGTGCGCCAAGAGAATGCGGTGTGACATTGAGTACACCACATTTGATCACACCCCATAAGTTTATGGATGGGGGTACTGCAAGAAGGGCATGGTTTGGTGTCTTGATCAAGTAATCTGGCGGTGGCAACATCATCGGGGTTGCATTGATGGTGAGCGTCCTTTGTCATACCTTTGATTTGATGACAATCGGGGCAAGTCCACATATCGCATACACCACACTTCCATTGTGTGCTTAAGAAGCCTCTACAATTTTCGTCAGGACAGGCCCTATTACGGAAATGTCTTTCTGGGGTTTTATTTGTTTTATTCATAGAGAGGTTTCTTTCAAGTTGGCGTCTCTCACTATAAAGCTGTCTAAGTTTTTCGTCAATAGCTCGTGTTTGTGATCTAATGATTTCATCTTCTTTTCTCTCAGTAAGGATGTTCATAGTGACAGGCAATAATGCTTTTTCGCGTTCAAACCCGACTTTTTCATTCATTATCCTCCATTTACCTTTGACCCAAGAATCAGGAAAAGATTGGACAATAAATTTGCGGGACCACTGTTTTTGGCAGACAAAACTTCCGTCGGATTTCTTATCTACGTTCATACAGACGTTGGATTCTTTGTCTAAAATATAGTGTTGGCAACATTTGCGGCAGGCTTCAAAATTACAGTACATACAGTTTATTTTAGAGTGGTTGGTGACATTGAAGTCTTCAGAGCAGATAAAGCAGTAATCCATTGTAGTAGGTTAAGTTATATATAGGAGATCAGAAATTTTTTAGTCAATTTTACGTACAAAAATAACAGAATGGATATTAAAGTGACTATGTAGGAGAACATAAAATAATTAAAAAAATCATCAAAAATGCATTAAATTGAAGCAAAATAAATGTTATTGTGGAGACTAAAAAAATGGTGTGTCAAACTAATAACAACAACAACGCAACGGTGGGTCCTTTGGACGTTTCAGGATTTCAATTTGAAATATTTAATGATGATGTAGAAATGTCTCTGAATGAATTGATTGTAGATAATGTGCAGAGAAATGCTGATGATGAAGTGAACTTAGAGGATGATTCAGAGGATGATTCAGAGGATGATTCAGATGATGAGGACGAACTGATGAATCTTTTGGATCTGGTCATGGATGACGATGTAAACAACGAAATTTCGGAGATGACAGATGATGAATACGATATTTGGTTATTGGAAGCCTTAGACGCAATTTCCCATCCAGATTTATACAGAAACACAAGAACTTGGTCAATAAGGAGACTGATCCAGAACATGGACGACAGAAACAACAACCGCGAGGGGTGGTCTTTGTTAAGAATTAACCCAATGGAGTCGCGCACAACCAGAAACGACTGGTACGATTTTAGTATGAGTACTCCAAGAATTAGAAGTCAGTAATTATTTTGTAATTTATATAACGTTTTTTTAATGAATATAAGACCTTTTTATTCAAGGTTCTCTAATTCATTAGAAATGTTTTATATGAAAAATAGTTTTCTTCTTATAACAGAATAAATAAATAATGTACCTATAATAAAAAAATATCCAAATAATATTTTAAAGAGTATTGAGAACCTTGCGTAGAAATGCATGTTTTTAATGAATTTAAGACCTTTTTATTCAAGGTTCTCTAATTCATTAGAAATGTTTTATATGAAAAATATTTTTCTTCTTATAACAGAATAAATAAATGATATACCTATAATAAAAAATATCCAAATAATATTTTAAAGAGTATTGAGAACCTTGCGCAGAAATGCATGTTTTTTAATGAATATAAGACCTTTTTATTCAAGGTTCTCTAATTCATTAGAAATGTTTTATATGAAAAAATAATTTTCTTCTTACAACAGAATAAATAAATGATATACCTATAATAATATTTTAAAGAGTATTGAGAACTTTTCATAAAAGATGTGTTTTTTTATGAAAATGGATGGCTTTTAAAACAAGGTTCTCTATTATCCTAAAAAGAACCAAGTGAAATAAGAGTTATTTATAATACTGACAGCAATATGCCTGGCGGCCTGAGGATCAAATCCATATCCACTGAGAGTGTTTTGTAGTGATTTGACGCGGGCTAAACGAGCGGGGTATCCGAGGCTCATAAGAACAATGAGGGAGATGACAAATTTGTAATAAGTGGAGGATGAGAATTTGATATTAAAAATGAAAGAGACCAAATATAAGAAGAGGGTGTAAAGAATGACGTGTAACGCGATGCTAAAAAAGACGTCAATGGAGAGTAATCTTTTGAATTCGGTTTCGGGAGCAGTAGTGTCAAAATAAAGTTTAGAAAACATGTTTTATAATATATATATTGAAAAAAATGCAGAGGAAACAAGTGATGGCATTATATAGGGCGAAATTGGATGTATGTAAAAGAATGGGGTACGAGAGTGGTAATTGGGACAATAAATATATTTTTAATTATGAAGAAGTAAAAAGTAGAGAAGTGAAGAGATTAATAAGGAAGAATTTGATAGGTACGGTGATTTGGAACAATGTGAGGTTTAGATATAAAATAAACAAGAAGGAGTCGGGAGTTGAATACCTGAGGAATGTAACAGATTACGGTTTTGTGATGTTAAAATGGATAAATTTGATAGAGGTTCTCTATATAGGGAAGAGACAGTTATTGTTAAATTAAATTTTTCAAAGCTTTTGGAATCATGTTGTGTTGTTTCATGATGTGGATGAATGTATGATCGTTATGAGCGATGGCGTGAGTCAATGGAGAATTACCATAAATGTCGGGAATATGTGGATTAATAATAGGATTTTGTAAAAGTTCTCTAATAATGTCGTAACGAGAGTGTTGTAAACAGAAGAAGAGAGGTGTAATGCCGTTTTTGTGTCTTTGAATATTGGGATTAAAGTTGGGGAAACGAACAATATAAAGGATTTGTTCAAGTGTTTTATTAAGTTGAAAGACGAGAAAGAAGGAATGACTAAATTGTATGCAATATAATTTAAAAAAGTTGTTGATGGAACGGGATCTACATAGGGGACAAATTTTAATATGATTTTGATGTTCAAACCATGTCCAAAGGCATAATTGATGAAAATGGTGTGAACAATCGGTAGTGAATAATTCAAATTTATGAATGTTTTCAAAACAGATTGAACAGGTAAGTTCGGGGTTCATAATATTGTTAGACGAATTCTTTTAATTCTTTGAGTGTATTAATATTTTTGGGAACAAATGGTAGTAAATAACAAAAGATGGGTGTGTCGGTGTATTTATAGAAGTCTGTTAAGAAGAATTCTTTTTTGTGAGGGTTCATTTCAATATAAGGAATGGTATTTTGAATAACGTTGTAGGAGAGGTTGTAAATGCCAGCATTAACGGTGTTGCATTGTAATTGTTCTGGGTCGCACAATTCGTGTTCAACGATATGTTGAAGGTTTTTAAATTTGTCGTGGAAGATGCGTCCGAATCCTTGAGGTTCGGGTACATGAGACATCATGATAGCGTTAGAGAGTTTGGAAAATGTGAGTAGATGTTGATAATCAATAAATGGGACGTCACCGGAAAGGATAAGAATGTTTGTTTGAGGTGAGAGGTGGTATTCTTCAAAGACGGATAGACAGGAGCGAATGGCGTCTCCGGTGCCTAAACAAAAAAGTTCTCCTTGAAGGGATGTTTCGGGTTGGTCAACGAAAATGAATTTTTGGAATACGGCTGGTGGGAATAGAGAGAGTAGGGATTGATGGATGTCGTTTTTATATTTACCAACAATGATAAAGATGAGTTCGGATCCGATATCAATGGCATTTTGAATAACGTAAAAGATCATAGGTTTATCATTAATTTCGTGTAGGACTTTAGCTTTAGTGGTGCTCATGCGTTTACCGAGTCCGCCGGCGAGTATAGTAGAGACCAGTTGGTATGGCATATAATAATTGAGAAATAAACTTTATATCCTAATATGTAAATTTAGAAATATACATATATATATATAAGGTATAATGAAGATCGTGACAAAAAAATACAAAAAGGACAGCAAGAGATCATTGTGTAAAAGTAAGAAATTAAAAAAAGAAATGAAGAATAGAAGCAAACCTAAATCCAAAATAACACAGAAGAATAAAAGTGGTGGCGGCAATATTAGTAGTATGGCTAGTATATCTACCGACAAATTCATCCGCGATGATTGGAACATTCGTAATGCTGTCAATGCTTGGTGTGAAAATCCAAAGCAGGCCGAGAAAAATTATGGTCATATCTCCCAGTGGGATACTTCCCTAGTCACTGACATGTCGGAATTGTTCAAATATAAGCGGTTCAATGGCGATATCAGTCAATGGAATGTAAGCAATGTGACTAATATGGAGAGGATGTTTGAAGGTGCCTTTGCCTTCAACCAGCCTATAGAGCAATGGGATGTAGGCGAAGTGACTAATATGCAGTATATGTTCCTTGGTGCCTCTGCCTTCAACCAACCTCTAGAGCAATGGAATGTAAGCAAGGTGACTAATATGGAGAGGATGTTCCGTAATGCCTGGTCCTTCAACAAACCTCTAGAGCAGTGGAATGTAGGCAGTGTGGCTAATATGAAGGGTATGTTCGCTGTTGCCTCTTCATTCAACCAGCCTCTAGCAAATTGGGAAAGAGAAAATTCAACAGTAGGCAATGTAACTACTATGCAGGAGATGTTCGGTGGTGCCCTTGCCTTCAACCAACCTCTAGAGCAGTGGAATGTAAGCAATGTCACTGATATGCGGTGGATGTTCAAAGGTGCCGTTACCTTCAACCAACCTCTAGAGCAGTGGAATGTAAGCAATGTCACTGATATGCGGTGGATGTTCAAAGATGCCGTTACCTTCAACCAGGATATCAGCAATTGGGATGTAGGCAAAGTGACTAATATGGAGGGTATGTTCAGGAATGCCCGTGCCTTCAACCAACCTCTAGAGCAATGGAATGTAGGCAATGTGACTGATATGGGGTATATGTTCGAATATGCCTCTGCCTTCAACCAACCTCTAGAGCAATGGAATGTAGGCAATGTGACTAATATGGGGTGGATGTTCTATAATGCCTCTGCCTTCAACCAACCTCTAGAGCAATGGAATGTAGGCAATGTGACTAATATGGGGTGGATGTTCTGTGATGCCTCTGTCTTCAACCAACCTCTAAAGGGATGGGATGTACGCAATGTGACTGATATGAGGTATATGTTCTCTAATGCCCGTGCCTTCAACCAACCTCTAGCGCAATGGAATGTAGGCAATGTGACTGATATGGCTGCTATGTTCTGGGGTGCCTCTGCCTTCAACCAGCCTATAGGGGAATGGGATGTGTCCAATGGGACTGATATGAGGTATATGTTTAATGAAAGTGCATACAAATATGTTATACCAAGTATTGAAGATTCAAACAATAGAAAGAATTTAGACATGGTTGTTGATTTTATTCAGAACGAACGAGATAAAGCTCAG
>MDTB01223560.1_pt1 | contig 10058 bp, 10 predicted proteins | sample 811161 | NCBI WGS metagenome assembly MDTB01 (sample SAMN05326650, study PRJNA326480) | marine metagenome | isolation source: seawater | place: Mediterranean Sea | collected 2009
AAATCTACGAAACGAGCGTCATTATCTTTTATCATTTTTAGTACATCAGCTGCGGACATCGAAATGCTCCTATTTATTTTTTAATTAATTAACCGCGATATGCAAATTACCACTTTGCATGATGTGTGCCAGACATAAGCTGTATGAAAACAACCACTTAACAAGGCCCAACCCATGTGCTCTGAGGACAATAGCACCATATTGGTGCGTAGCGTAAGCAGGCTGCACTGTATTGATGCAATTTTTGCCTGGCTGACTCACATGCATTGAATGATACCACCTCAGCGTAAAAACTTCGGCACCATTACGGTACGGTTGGTACTGGATCATAGTGACTGTACACAATCAATAGCACGCCTGTCAGCAGGCTGGTCAGAGCAGAAATTTTATAAAATAAAGCTCATTTATTTACCACTTCGCGTTACAATCAGCGCCACTAATATTAAAGACTACCATCGTGTCTGAGTCCATCAGCTTTCAATCACTTATCCTGACACTGCAACAATTTTGGGCAGATCAGGGATGTGCGCTCATGCAGCCCTATGATAAAGAAATGGGCGCCGGAACTTTTCATCCCGCAACCTTCTTACGCTCAATTGGTCCTGAGCCATGGCGTGCAGCTTACGCCCAACCTTGCCGCCGACCGACTGATGGACGCTATGGTGATAACCCTAATCGATGTCAGCACTACTACCAATTCCAGGTCGTTCTGAAACCTTCACCGGCGAATATTCAGGCGCTTTATCTGGATTCTCTGAAGCACTTGGGAATAGATCCGCTAGAACATGATATTCGTTTCGTAGAAGACAACTGGGAGTCACCAACTCTGGGCGCGTGGGGGCTGGGCTGGGAGGTATGGCTGAACGGCATGGAGGTTTCCCAGTTTACTTACTTTCAACAAGTGGGCGGGATTAACTGTCAACCTGTCAGTGGTGAAATTACCTATGGCCTAGAGCGGCTAGCTATGTATCTCCAAGGCAAAGATAATATTTACGATTTAGATTGGAATTCTGATTCTTCCTTTGCGCTCAGTTATGGTGATGTGTTTCATCAAAACGAAGTTGAACAATCAAGTTACAATTTTGAATATGCTGATACCGACAATTTATTTGCAGCGTTCGATGCCGCCGAACAAGAATGCAATCGACTCTTGGAACATACACTCGCACTCCCGGCCTATGAGCAAATCTTGCAAGCATCCCATGTATTCAATCTGCTGGATGCACGCCAGGTGATCTCAGTGACTGAAAGACAACAGTATATTCTACGCATCCGCACATTGGCTCGAGCGATAGCAAACGCCTATCTTCAAGCCAGACAGGACCTCGATTTTCCCCTGCTGAAGTCAACCGACAAGTAAACACATAGCATGCACACAGATACACTTCTGATTGAGTTAGGCACAGAGGAATTGCCCCCACATGCGGCTAAAGCGTTAAGCGATAGCTTTGCGGAGGCGATGTCCGAATTATTGACTCAGGCAGAGTTTAGTTTTGCCAGTTGCATCGCATTTGTCACACCGCGACGACTGGCCATCCAAATCAAAGAATTACGTGCCCAGCAAGCACCCCAGCAAATAGTGCGCAAAGGTCCAGCAGTGAAAGCTGCCTATGATGCAGATGGCAAACCAACCAAGGCGGCCTTAGGCTTTGCGCAATCATGTGGGGTTGCAATTGATGCACTACAAACTCAGGAAACTGACAAAGGGGCTTGGCTGCTTTTTGAATGCCAACAGGAAGGGCGACATATTCATGCTGTCCTGCAGGACTTTATTGAGCAAAGTCTCAAACGGCTACCCATCCCCAGACCGATGCGCTGGGGTGACAGTGAGATCGAATTTGTGCGTCCCATACATTGGCTGTTGGTCATGTATGGCAGTGAAGTCGTACCATGCACGGTCAAGAATATCGCAGCTGGCGGTGACACATATGGGCATCGTTTTCACGCACCTAAAGCCATCCGTCTAGCCCATGCAGATAATTATGTCAGTGATTTAAATGCTGCTTATGTGTTGGCTGATTTCAATGTTCGCAAGGCCACGATCGAAGCCCAGTTAGCGCGCTGCGCAGACCAGCACAACGCCGCCCTGGATTATCCACAGGCCCTATTGGCCGAGGTGACTAACCTGGTTGAATGGCCCGTTGCAATGGTCGGTCAGTTTTCCCAACACTTTTTGCAGATCCCGCAAGAGGCATTGGTTGTGACCATGCAGGACGCACAGCGTTATTTTCCATTATTTGACAAAACTACCGGAGCACTGCTGCCTTTATTCATTACCGTGGCCAACATTGAGAGTCATACGCCAGATACTATCAAGCGGGGTAATGAGCGCGTTATTAAACCGCGCTTTGAAGACGCAGATTTCTTCTGGCAGCGCGATAAGGAGACTCGCCTGATAGACCGCGGTGCAGATTTAGAAGGTATTCTCTTTGAGAAACAATTAGGTTCGGTGGCTGCCAAAGTCGAACGCCTGACGCAACTCTCTGAGCAGTTATGTAGCATGCTCAACATCAATCACCAGCATGCAATGCGTGCTGCGCTGCTGTGTAAAAATGATTTACTCACTGGCATGGTCAATGAATTCCCAAAATTGCAGGGCGTCATGGGCCGTTATTATGCCTTGCATGATAATGAAGACTCGCAGGTTGCTGCGGCAATTCAAGAACATTACCAGCCACTGCAAGCGGGCAGTCAGTTACCTGCCACCAGCGCCGGTAAAGTACTCGCCATATGTGATCGTATTGACACCTTGATCGGTATTTTTGCTACTGGTAAAAAACCAACAGGCGTCAAGGACCCCTATGCTTTAAGACGGGCAGCCATAGCAGTGATACGTTTATCGATAGAAGGTGAATGTGACTTTGATCTACTAACCATGCTGAACTGCTCCGCTAGTCTGCTGCAGGACCGCCTAGCAACCGAGTCTGCGGCAGCAGAAGTATTTGACTATATTATGGAGCGTCTGCGCGGATATTATCAGGATCAAAATATCGGTCAGGATATTTTTGCCGCGGTGCGTGCGGTACAGCCTACTCGACTTATCGATTTTAATGCGCGTATCTTAGCCGTGCGCTCATTCCAGTCACTCGCTGAAGCAACAAGCTTAGCTGCGGCTAATAAACGCATTGCTAATATCCTCAAGAAAACAGCTCATCCAGAGTCCCTGACAATTGATACAGGCCTATTTTCTGCCGCCGCTGAAAAACAACTTTATCAGCAAATAACTCAGTTAGAAGCTGAAGTTGCACCCTTGTTTGCAGCTCATAAATATGGCGACGCGCTGACTGCCTTAGCGCAGTTAAGCCCGAGTATTGATCAGTTTTTCGAGGACGTGATGGTCATGGATGAGAATCTAGCCATGCGCAACAATCGAATCGCTCTTTTAAGCAAAGTCAGCCAGGCTTTCAAAACTGCTGCTGATATTTCGTTAATCCAGAACTGATACCTAATTTCAGCATCAGGCCATTATGCAAGCGGTAATTCTTGATCGAGATGGTGTGATAAGTCATGCGCAGACTAATTATGTAAAACATCCTCGCGAGTGGCAGGCCATAGAGGGAAGTGTCGAGGCAATAGCGCGCCTGACACGAGCCGGGGTGAAAGTCTTTATTGCCAGCAATCAGTCAGGTTTAGCTAAACGACTGTTTGACCACGATACCCTGTTTGCCATCCATAGAAAACTACACCAACAGGTGGCAAGCCATGGTGGTCATGTGCATGGTTTCTTTTTTTGTCCTTATCTGGATGGACCTGATCGCAAGCCCAATCCCGGTTTGCTGTTCGACATTGCCGCACGGGCCAGCCTGAATCTATCTCGTACTCCTTTTATTGGTGATAGCCTCAAGGACGTCAAAGCCGCGCTGACTGCCCAGGCTATACCGGTGCTGGTACAAACAGGAAATGGTGCGGCGGCGGTGCAGGCGGGCGATGTTCCAGAGCGTGTGGCGGTATATGCTAATCTGCACACAGCCGTCAATTATCTGCTCAAGGATAACCATTAATGTTGCAAGTGTTGCGCTCTGCTATTTTTACCGTCGTGATGACTGTAGCTACCTGCTTGTGGGTCATCCCATGCATCATTGCCCGCCTATTTCCCTATCATATTTGCTTTGCCATTGTGTCGGGGTGGTGCACGTTCAATGTCAGCTGTGCGCGCATCATATGTGGCATAAAATATGAAATCCATGGTCTGGAAAATATCCCTGACCAGCCATGCGTCATCATGTCGAATCATCAGTCCACTTGGGAAACGCTGGCCTATCCCTCTATTTTTCCAACCTTGACTTGGGTGATAAAAAAAGAGCTGCTATACGTGCCCTTTTTTGGTTGGGGTATTGCCTCTACCCAACCAATAGCACTGAATCGCAGTCAGGGTAAAAAAGCGCTACGTCAGTTGATAAAAGATGGGCGTGAAAAAATCAATCTGGGTCGTTATATTTTAATCTTTCCCGAAGGCACACGTATTCCCTATGGCGAGGAGCGCGCCCTCAAAGCGGGTGGCTTTGTATTAGCCAAGCAAGCGAAGGTCAACATTCTCCCGGTGGCGCATGATTCCGGCAGACTGTGGCCACGCAATGGCTTCCTTAAAACTCCCGGCACCATTCAATTGCGCATTGGTAAGGTCATAGAGACACAAGACTTATCGGCTGAACAGATGCGCGCAGCGTATGCCAGATGGCTCAAATCCACTCGTCAGGATATCGACCTGCAGAACTAAAAAACTACCAGAATCTCACTCCCAGGCGCGACTGCTGGGCCCATATCATTTAAGAATATGCTAATATTCGCAGCCATAACAAACAGGCTCAATGGCTCATAGCCCTGGCAGCCTATAACAACAGTCTTGCCACAAAGGACGCCCATTGAATTCATTAAACGTTATCACTCAACGCTTAATTCAACGTATCTTGCCATTTCGTGCATGGCTACATGAATTAAAGGATCCCGCGGTACTTCGTGCCGATCTAATCGCAGGTATTTCAGTTGCGCTGGTGTTGGTTCCACAGTCGATGGCATACGCCCAACTGGCCGGACTGCCGCCTTACTATGGTTTATATGCATCGTTCTTACCGGTCATGATCGCTTCCTTGTTTGGTTCCTCACGTCAGGTGCATACCGGGCCAGTGGCGGTCGTTTCATTATTGACCGCATCAGCACTAGCGCCAATCGCAACAGATCCTGCTCACTATGCCGCCTATGCCATTATGCTGGCGCTCATGGTAGGCGTCTTTCAACTCTCTCTTGGCTTGTTACAACTGGGCTTTTTTGTAGATTTTCTGTCGCATCCAGTAGTGGTAGGTTTTACTAACGGCGCTGCTATTATTATTGCCACCTCACAGCTAGGTAAAATTTTTGGCGTCACTGTCGAGCGCGCCGAACACCATTACGAAACCGTCTTAAGTATATTGCAAGCCGCTATGCATCACACTCATATGCCGACTCTGGCATTCGGTCTTGGTGCGATTGCGATCATGCTTCTCTTAAAAAAATTCGCCCCCAAGATTCCTGGCGTGCTCGCTGCTGTTGCCATCACTACAGTGGCCTCGTGGCTGCTTAAATTTGAACAGTCCGGCGGTAAAGTTGTCGGTACAGTGCCGCAAGGCTTACCTGCATTGGTGATTCCGGATATCGATCTGGAGATTGCCTCGCAACTGCTCATCAGCGCTATTACCATTGGCCTGATTGGTTTTACTGAAGCTATTTCAGTGGCGAAAGCAATTGCCGCTCAAACACGTCAGCGGCTAGATCCCAATCAGGGCTTAGTCGGGCAGGGACTGGCGAATATCACCGCCAGTTTATTTCAGGGCTACGCAGTATCAGGCTCGTTCTCACGCTCGGCTATCAACTTAAGTGCCGGGGCTAAAACTGGTTTCGCCGCGATAGCCAGCGGCTTGGTTGTCATGCTTACGCTATTGTTCCTGACACCATTGTTATATCACTTGCCGCAACCTACGCTGGCCGCGGTTATCATGTTAGCGGTCTTCAACCTAATTAAATTCAAACCTATAAAATATGCTTGGCGGGTACAAAAGCATGACGCTGTGGTCGCCGTCATCACCTTTATTCTTACGCTTGCACTGGCACCTCATTTAGAACTGAGCATCCTAGTGGGCGTCATTCTCTCTATGGCCTTGTATATATATCGCACCATGCGTCCTCGCATCGCGATATTGTCGATGCGCCAAGACGGGACCCTAGCTGATGCTGAGGCCAATATTTTGCAAACCTGTCCAAAGATGTCAATTATCAGATTTGATGGGCCACTCTTCTTTGCCAACACCGGTTACTTTGAAGAAAAAGTATTGGAGCGGGTGGCCTCAAAGCCAGACTTGAAATTCATCATCATCGATGCCGAGGGTATCAACGAAATCGATGCCACTGGTGAGGAAATGTTGCACCAGTTAGCAGTGCGCCTCAATAGTCTTGATATAGAGTTCTTATTCTGTCGCACCAAGAAACAAGTGATGGATATCTTCCTGCGCACGGGCTTTGCAAGTGAACCATGGCTGGATCATTTCTTGCACACTGAGCATCAGGCTATTCGTTTTGCACTGAGTAAATTAGAGCGTTGCGATGAGGCAGACAAATGTCCACTGTGCACTGCAGCATCGACAAAATAGCTGTTCTGTCTCACTTACACACTTTATATAACAGATCTGAGACCTGATGACCGCGCCGCAGTCCCCTCTGCTCAAAGCGAGTCGCGGGTCGTTGTAAGCCTAATGGATTGAGTTCACATTGAAGTGGCTGCAGGACCTCTTGCAGCTGCGCAGCCTGTTTCTGCATAAATTTCACATACGGCTGCCAGTCACTGGCCAGATGCAAAATCGCGTCGGGTTTAAGTGCCTTAGAGATAGCCACTAAAAATTCCTTTTGGATCAAGCGTCGCTTGCTGTGCTTTTGTTTCGGCCAGGGATCTGGAAACCAGATCGTTGCACCCGCGCAACTGTCACTGGCGATATTATGGGTGAGCAAATCCAGAACATCGGTGTTCATAATGCGAATATTTTCAATTTCTAGCGCATGTATTTTTTGCAGTACCGCGCCGATGCCTGGCCGGTAGACTTCAATCCCAAGGAAATTGTAATCCGGTCTTTGTTGAGCCAGTGAAATCAAAGAATCACCCGCACCGAAGCCCACATCCATGACCAGTGGCTGGGTTGTTTTGAAATAATGTTGCAGGTTGATAAGCCTGCGCGGATCAGTATCGATACCGTATGCCGGCCAATACATCTCAAATGCGCGTTTTTGTGCCTCAGTAAAGCGGCCTTCACGAATTACAAAACTACGTATGCTGCGCCTCACTAACTGCTCAGACATGATATTTATGAACTGATAGTGTCTTCTGGTGGCGATGAGGCTGAAGCAAAACGTCGTTTGGGCATGCGTCCGGCGAGGTATGCTAAACGCCCGGCATGGATGGCATGCTGCATGGCTGCAGCCATCATAATGGGATTCTGTGCCTGGGCGATGGCCGTATTCATGAGCACACCATCACAGCCTAATTCCATTGCTATTGCGGCATCGGATGCAGTCCCTACGCCCGCGTCCACCAATACAGGCACTTGGGCATTCTCTACGATAGTCATAAGATTATATTTATTTTGTATGCCTAAACCGGAACCAATCGGTGCGGCCAAAGGCATCACTGCAACACAACCTATCGCCTCCAAACGTTGCGCAATGATGGGATCGTCATTGGTGTAGACCATCACATCAAAATCATCTTTCACCAGAATTTCTGCCGCTTTAACGGTTTCAATAATGTCGGGGAATAATGTTTTTTGATCGGCCAATACTTCTAGCTTGACCAGCTTGTGTCCGTCCAGCAGCTCTCTGGCTAACTGACAGACACGCACGGCATCCTCACAATTGAAGCACCCCGCGGTATTGGGCAGTAACGTAAATTCATCGGTCGGAATGTAATCAAGTAGGTTTTCCTGACCCTGCTCTTGACCAATATTAGTTCGTCTCAAAGCCACGGTCACAATCTCGGCACCGCTGGCGAGTGTGGCTGCTCGAGTTTCTGCGAAGTCCGCATATTTACCGGTACCGACCAGCAAACGTGATTGGAATTGATAATCTGCTATTTTGAGTGCTGTATCTGCGTTCTGCATAGTCTGTCTGTTTGGCCGTTGGCGGGGCTGTCTAGCCTCCACCCACTGCTTGAATAATTTCTACCCGATCATGTTGTGACAACACAAATTGGCTGTGTTGTGAGCGACTCACCACTGTCATATTCACTTCTACAGCAATATGTGTGGCGTGCATACCCAGATCGGCGAGCAACTGAGAAATAGTACACTTTTCATTCGTTTTATGCGGCTTACCGTTGACTATGATGTCCATACTGGTGAATTTTTTGATACCTGATGTGGTCAGCGGAATGCGCTTAAACTGCTATGCATAGTGTCACTCACCAGCGAATGTGGCAAGTCGAGCGTGAGTCATAGACCCGCCTAGTTAAGCAGACGGGTGTATAGCTGTGTGCGAAGTCAGACTGCGCTCAATAATCAAGGTTTAGACTTACAGCGACTTGGATAACTCATCCAGTTCTGTGAAACCCGCTTTGATGACTTTTACGCCTTTATTGGTTAAAACGACATCAACGACGCGTCGATCTGTCTTGCTGCGCCCGCGCGTGATGTACCCTAGGGACTCAAGTTGGTCAAGATATCGACTGATAGTGGCAGGCTCAACTTGCAAGTGTTGGGCAACGGCTGCTGGCGTGACCGCATGTTCACTCCATAACGTGACAAGTACCTGCCATAAGTTATAGTTGATTCCATGACGAGTGACTTTTTTGCTGATGATATGTCCAATCTGACGCGACATAACTGAGACATCGATGAGAAGATTTGCTCTATCCTTGACAGGCGAACGCATATCTTTGAGCTTTTTAGGTACAATTTCTTTATTGAAGTCACGTGTAGTGATCATGTTTATATCCCCGGTTTGAATGTTTCTTTAAAATTTGGTGTTGATGGAAAATGACATGCAATAGCACTTTTTGATATTTCCATTAAGTACTAGCATCGTTATATTTTACAAACTTTTACAGATTACAATATATTAATAATTAGTGTCTGTAATTATAAATAATTTAAGTAATCATGCGCAATGAAAACTGACATCATAATTGTAGGTGGCGGGATTATCGGACTATACAGTGCGTACACACTGGCTTTACGTGGTCTCAGTGTCACCCTGTGCGAGCAAGGCCAAGTGGGTGGCGAGTGCTCATCCGCTGCCGGCGGTATATTGTCTACCTTGTTGCCTTGGGATTACCCCCCTGCGATTAATCAGCTCATTAGCAACGTGACTCATGAGTACCAAGCACTCTCCGAGCAACTGCTCGCCAGTACCGCGATCGATATCCAGCTCTGGCAGTGCGGCTTGCACGCCAGACTGAATGCTGAGGAACACGCCATTGCGCTAAATTGGTGCAAAAATAGCAATACTGATTATTCCGAGCATGAGGGAGGCTTGCAGCTCGAGCGCGTGGCACAACTTGAGCCAGTGTCACTGATTAAGGCCTTGCACACGCGCTTACAGCAGCTGGATGTGACAATCCTAGACCATACTCAAGTGGACTCTGTGGCTGTGCAGCAGGATAAAGTGTCTGGCATCCACACTGCTCAAGGATTTATCCCATGTGCGCGGTTGTTATGGACCACCGGGGCGTGGGCAAAGACTTTAAGTGCTTATCAGGGCCGCTTGGAGGCACCCGCAGTACGACCAATAAAGGGTCAAATGATCGCCTTTAAGGCAGAGCCTGGACTTTTAACTCATATTTTATACCACGCTGGCCATTATCTGATCCCACGCAAAAATGGTCTCATACTCGCCGGCAGTACGCTGGAGAACAGCGGCTTTGATCAAACAGTGACCACGCATGCCTTACAATTACTTACCCAAAAATCAATCGACTTACTGCCAGCTCTGAAAGACTGCGAGATCATCCAACACTGGTCGGGGCTGCGGCCTTATTCCGAGACTGAACACCCAATCATCGCTGAGCATGCTGACATCAAAGGGTTATATCTCAACTGTGGTCA
>MDTB01026526.1_pt1 | contig 10057 bp, 10 predicted proteins | sample 811161 | NCBI WGS metagenome assembly MDTB01 (sample SAMN05326650, study PRJNA326480) | marine metagenome | isolation source: seawater | place: Mediterranean Sea | collected 2009
ATAAGGAGATAAATTTTTATCATTACCCTTATTGCCTAATGAAGCTGAAGTTGCAGAATATATCAGCTTAATATTGTTATCTAGACAAAATTTAAATACAGCTTGAGATCCTATAGAGTTTGATTGATAGCATTCGTTAAATTTTTTAAAACTTTGAAAAATTCTTGAAAATTCACCAAAATGAAAAATAGTTTTAATATTTTTTTTGTATTTATTTAAAATTTTTTTAATTTCTAAAGTATGCCCTTTTAAATACTTTATTCTTTTATTTTTTATATGATTTTTTTTTGACCCTGATGAATAATTATCTAGACTTATAATTTGATATTTTGTTTTTTTTAACAAAAGTTCAATTAAATTTGAGCCAACGAAACCTGCTCCACCAGTAACAATAATGAGATTTTTCATTTTGGATATGCCTGGCAATGTCCTACTCTTCCGTGTCTTAAGACAAAGTACCATTGGCGCAGAAAGTCTTGACTGCCGAGTTCGGAATGGGATCGGGTATTACACTTTCGCAATAATCACCAGGCACAGTGTATTTATAAGAAAAAAAAATTATTGCAACCTGTTTTTGTCAATTAAAACTAAAAAAATGTTTGATTTTTTTACAATAATTTCTTTTGTTGAGCATATAGGTCTGGAGTTTATACAATCTGACTCATCTGCGTAATAATAATAAAAATTTTCTGTTTCTTTTTTTTTGTGTTCAACAGTTCTTAAATTTACATAAGGAAAATTAACAAATTTATATTGATCTATTCTTAAAAATTCATCGTTTATTCTTAATACATTTCCAAGAATGTATACAAACAAAGAAAAAAATATCAACCAATATAAATTTTTTATTTTATCAAATTTTATATATTTTGAAATAAATGAATAAAAAGTAAAAAAAAATACTAAGGTTATTTGTGAAATTCCAAATCTAAACTGAGGTATAATAGAAAACCACAAAAATAAAGTTAATACTGAGGTAAAATATAAAGTTAGATAATAAAAATTCTTAAGTTCATTTTCTCTTCCTGAAAAATTAAAATTCAAAACAAGAATTAAAAAAAATACTAATACTAAAACACCCAAATAATCTCTTATTTTATGTTTAAAATGACCTTGGCTCCAGTTTTTTATCCAATTAAAATTTTTATTATAGTTAATTTCATTATGAATTCTTATGTTTTTATCTTGATGGTAAAATCCCTTAGACCAGGATATTGCTTTTTTTAAATTACTTTCTTTATAATTCACAGACCAAGCTAAATTTTCTACACAGGTATATTTACTGGGAATCAATAAACAACCCGACTTCACAAATATATTAATTAGAAAAACTAAAACTAAAGTAATCAAAAAAATAAATTTAAAATATTCAATTTTTCTTAATTTAAAAAAATTTGAGTAGATTTTTAAGATAAAAAATAAATAGAAAGGAAAAAGTAAAATTGCTATAGATTTGATAAAAATTAATATTATAAAAAAAGCAGTTAAAAAAAATAAATCATTACTTTTTTTTTCCTTTATAAAAAATTTAAAAAAAATAAAAAAAAATATAAAGTGATAAATATAGTCATATCCAAATTCAGAAACTCTTTTAAACTTAATTAATAGTAAGATAGAAATAAAAACAGAAAAAAAGATTTCAATATTTGTATTTTTTTTATCTAATGCTTGAAAAATAAAAAAAATTAAACAAGAACTAAAAAAAAGAAATATTGGAACATGAATATATTTATAATCTTCGTTGAAAAAATACATAGATTGAAGATAAGCTACACTAGAACCATATATATATTTGATATCAGCTACAGCCAGTCCTAATACAAATTGATCATTATTTATCTCTCTAATAAATTGTAAATGATAATAATAGAAATCTTCATGGGTTTTAGAAATCAGAAGTCCAATATAAATTGCGAAGAGTATGATGGTGTCTAAATAAAATTCTTTAAACTTAAAATTGTGGAAGAAAAAAAATAATCCAATCAAAAATATCAAAATTGTTATTTCAATATTGTTATTAAAGAAGGAAATTTTCAAAACACATATAGGTAGAACTAAAATGAGACCATAAAAAAAAGACTCACTGACGCTTTTGGGTATAGATTTTTCAAAAGTTTTTACTAATTTAGCACCATAACCAGCTATAGAAAAATAAGACAACAAAGTAATTAAATAGAAATTAAATAATTTGAATAAAAGCATTTAATTATATTTTATTTACATTAAAATTTATTACAAATTGAATTATAAAATTTATGAAAAATGTTGAATATTTAAAATCAAAAAAAAAATTAATTGCAATTATTATCAAAAATAATTTTAAAAAAAAAGGAATTAATTTTTTAACGCCTAATAAATTATCACTTCAAGTTGGTTACATGAACCATAATAAAAATCACAAAATTAAACCGCATCATCATTTAAAACAAAAAAGAGTGGTACATAACACTAATGAGATCCTATACATTAAAAAAGGTAGATTACGTGTAAATTTTTTTCTTAATGGAAAAAAATTTACACACAGAATTCTAAGTTCTGGAGATTTAATCGCAATTGTTTCAGGAGGTCATGGATTTGATATAATTGAAAAAACAGAAATCATAGAAGTTAAACAAGGTCCATTCTCAAAAAAAAAGATAAAGTACTTATTTAAATTTAATTATTTGATTTTGTTAAGACTCGGAATAAAATAAAATATGAAATGATTATCATTATAATTGAAACTAATGAGTAAGATCTGAATATAAATAAAAAATTAGGAATAAAAATTAAAATTGTTAAATAAAAAAGTGTTTTATTTACTCCAAATTTTTTAATTAATAAATGATGAATATGATTTTTATCTCCTTTGAAAGGATGTTTGCCTTTAATAATACGTGCAAAAAAAAGTCTTATTAGTTCCAATCCAGGAATAATCATTAACAAAAAAATTTCATCTGCTTGAATTTTTATTGCAAAATAATTTTTAATAAAAAAAATAGAAAATAAAAAAGAAATTGAATTAATACCACTATTACCCAAAAATAACTTATTTGAAAAATTTAAATAGTACAAAATAAAATAAACTGGAAATATATATAACAAAGATTTATAATCGTTATTAATTAAAATAAATAAGATACTTAGAAATATAAAATATGTTAAAGCTTGACAATTACTTCCATCAAACATGTTCATTGCATTCATGAATAACAAAATGCATAAAACCGTAAAAATATTAGAAAATTCTCCAAAATAAATATGTCTTTCAAAATTTGAGAATTTTAGTACTTCAAGAACATAACCATCATTAAAACTTATAAAAAAATAAATTAAAATAAAATTAATGAACAGTTTTTGATTTGCTGAAAGATTAAATTTGTCATCTATATATCCAATAAAATATAATGATATAAAAATTATGATTAAGCTTAAAATTTCTCTATTTGTAAAATTAAAGAATAAGCTTAGCTCAAAAAAATAATCTGATATAAATATTAAAATAAAGTTTAATAAGAAGTATAATCCTCCTATGTTCGAAACAGGTGTTTTGTGTATTTTTCTTTCTGAGTCTGGTAAATCATAAAAATTTAATTTACTTGTAATTTTTTCATGATTAAGAAAAATTAAAGTATTTAAAATTACTAAAAATAAAAAAAGATAATTTTCAATTAATGTTTGATAAATTAGATATATTGTCATAGATATAAAACAAAGTTAATTATTTGATATGTTAATTAAATTTCAAGATCAACCAAAATTACATAAAAAAATTGAAAAAAAGCTAATTCAGAAATTTAAAAAAAATATAAAAAAATCAGATTTTATATTAGGCAAAGACGTTGATATTTTTGAAAATATGTTTGCCAAATACTGTGGAACGAAATACGCAGTAGGTGTATCAAATGGAACAGATGCTCTAAAATTGGCGATTAAAGTTTTGGGATTAAAAAAAAATGATGAGATTATCATACCGGCAATGACATACATTTCAACAGCATTAAGTGTAATATATAACGAATGTAAAATTATTTTATGCGATATAAACTTAAAAGATGGATTAATAAATTTAGATAAATTGCAGAAAATAATAACACCTAAAACTAAATGTGTAATACCTGTAAATTTTAATGGTAACTATATTTTAAATTCAAAATTAAAAAAAATTTTACCCAGTAGAATAAAAATCATTTATGACGCCTCACAATCACAAGGTTGTTTGGATTTTAATAAAATTAAAAATAAAAATATAAACTATACAGCAGGTGTAAAAGCAAATAATGATGCATTAATGAGTTGCTATAGTTTGTATCCTGGTAAAAATCTTGGTGCACTAGGTGATGCTGGCGTGATCACTACAAATAATTTGAATGTTTATAAAAAATTAAAAACTATGAGAAATATTGGGTCCTCAAAAAAATTTATTCATGAAGTTATTGGGTACAATAACAGATTAGACACTATTCAAGCCTCATTCTTACAAATAAAATTAAAAGATTTAGATAAACAGAATTTAGCTAGAAGAAAGAATGCAAATTTCTTAGATAAAAATATTAGAAATAAATTAATAAAAATTGTTCAACATAAAAAGGGGTCTGTTTATCACAACTATGTCGTACTTGTAAAAAATAGAAAAAGATTAATTAAACATTTAGAAATAAATAATATTCAAACAAATATTCATTATCCTTTCTCAATTAACAGACATAAAGCTCTCAAGAAATTTGTGAAAGGCAAATATTTTAATGCTGAAAAGTATGCTACAGAATGTGTCTCTATTCCAATACATCCATTACTAAAAACTAATGAATTAAAAAAAATTGTTAAAGTTTTAAATTCGTTTAACTGATAAATGAAAAATATAGTTCTAATAGGATATGGATACTGGGGTAAAATTTTAGCAAACCAACTGAATATTACAAAAGGGATAAATTTTGTTGGTGTACAAGATAATAATAACTTTGTTGAAAAAGAATTTAAAAAAAAATTTCCAAAAAAAAAATTTTTTAAGAACCTAAAAGAGATAACCAAAATTAATTATGATATAGATGGTGCTGTAGTTGCTACCAACTTTAGGTCACTATACAAGGTTACAAAAAACCTTTTAAACAATAAAATACATTGTCTAGTTGAAAAGCCAGTCAGTCGATCTAGTAAGCTGATTAAAAATCTAAAAAAGATTTCTGAAAAAAATCAGGTGATTTGTTCACCTGGATATATATTTCTTCATAACAATCATATTCAATATATAAAAAAAAAAGTATTAGAAAAAAAAATTTTAGGAAAAATTAGAATAATTACTTTTGAAAGAACTAATCTTGGTCCAATAAGAGAAGATTTAAATTCTATTTGGGACCTAGCTAGTCATGATGTAAGTATACTGAAATATTTTTTTAAAGACGAAATAAAAATAGAGAATAAATTGTCCAAAGACTTTTTAAAAAAAAATGTAAGTGATTATGCGCTAATAAATTTTTCTATTAAAAAAAAAATATATGGTTTTATTCATTGTAGTTGGTTGAACCCAAAGAAAGAAAGGAGGATAACGATAGTAGGCGATAAAAAAATGTTAGTGTGGAATGATTTGGATCAAAATAAACCAATTATAATTTACGACAAAAGTGTGAAAAAAAAATCAATTATGGTAGAAAATTTTGTGCAATACAAAAACTATCTTTATTCAGGAAAAGAAATAGTGCCTAAGATAAAATCAAAGACTCCTTTAGAAAATGAATTGACAAGTTTTATATCTTCCATGGATAAAAATAAAAATTTTGTAGACTTAGATTTAGCAATAAGTGTGACTAAAAATTTAAATAAAATAAAATAATATAATTTTAGAGTGAAAAAGAAAATATTAGTTGTGATACCATTCTATAATGAGTTTAGCGCACTTAAAAAAATGAAATTACAAATTAAAAGTAATTTTGATAAATATGATTTTTTAATGATAAATGACAAGTCTGACGACAACTCTGAGAAATTATTTAGACTTAAGCGTTTTTTAACTTTACACAACAAACAAAGAATGGGTATTGGTTATAGTTTGAAAAAAGGCATTAAGTATGCTTGTGATAATCATTATGATATATGTGTATTTATGTCTGGAAATGGAAAAATGAAAATTTCTGATATAAAAAAAATGGTAAAGCCAATACTGTTGAAAAATTATGATTATATCAATGGAAGTCGGTTTTTGAAATATAATAAAAAATCAAACACACCTAAGTTTAGATATTTGAGTATCATGATTTTAAGTTTTCTATTATCAATATTATACAATAAAAAAATTACTGACTTTTCTTGTGGTTTTAGAGCATTTAAAACGAAAAAATTTTTTAAATTTACTCAGATAAAAAGCACAAATTTATTTAATACTTATGGATTTGAATACTACCTATACGCTAAAGTATGTTTATCCAATATAAGGGCTAGAGAAGTATCAATCACAATGTGGTATCCAAATAAAAACCTCAAAAAAAAATATTCAAAGATAACTCCATTTATAGATTGGTATAAAATGTTGATTCCATGGTTAATTTCTTATATTGATCGTAAAAAATTTTTTAATTAATAAAAATATAAGAAAATAAAATGACATTTCAGGGCAAAATCAAAGTTAGAACTCACAATAATGTATACAATTTTTGGCAAAACGAGGGGAAAAAAAGAGGTAATGGCATCTTTGCAACATTAAGAGATCATTATTTTCGTTACGTTGAAATCAAATCAATAATCAAAGAATTAAAAAGTCAAAATAAAAAAATTTTAGATATAGGATGTGGAAATGGGGTGTCTACATTTTTCTTTTCGCCTTATGCTAGGGAAATTACTGCAATTGATTATTCTGAAAGCCTAATAAAATCTGCGAAAAATTTTCAAAAAGAAAAAAAATTCAAAAATTTGTTAAAACAATGTGGTTATAAAGACCTAAATGCTGGTTATAAAAATATAAACTTTATTCATGGCAATATATTAAATTTATCTAAATACAAAAATCATTTTAATGCTGCGATATGTTCAAGAGTTCTAATAAACTTGGGAACACCAAAAGATCAAACGATGGCTATGAAAAATGTGTATGATTCACTAAAAAAAAATTCTCTTTTTATTGTAAATGAGGTGGAAGCATCAAACCATAAAAAATTATCTAAATTAAGAGAGGCAAATGGTCTAGAACCCTTAGAGAGATACTGGCACAATCTATATCTAAATGAAAAACAGTTTTTAGGAAATGCAAAAAAAATAGGGTTTAAACTTGTAAAAAAAATACAATATGGTGAATATCAAATCTTATCTAAAGTAATTTACCCAAAAATTGTCAAACCAAATAATCCTGATTTTATGTCGGAATTTAATTCATATGCCGCTAAAATCTTCTTGAATAACAAAGATTTAGTGAGGCAAATTATTAATACTTTCTTTGATAAAAAAATCAAAGACCAAAAATCTCCAAGCCATCAGACAGGTTATATTTTTAAAAAAAGTTAAAAACTAAGTAAAGTTTTTAAAAAATTTTTTATTCATTATTAAAAAATTTAAAGCAAATATATAATAATATAACATATTTAAATAATTATTAAATATATTGCCATTTGGTGTTAATGGATTTAACATTATTAAGATTGAAATTATCGCTATAACTTTTTGGTCTTGATTACTTGTAGGCCAATTTTTTGAAATAAATTTATTATAAAATAGACATAAAAATTTACCAAGTATAAGGATAAAAAATCCAAACAAAAACACAAAACCTACTAAACCAGTTTCTGCAAAAATTTGGATATAATGGTTATGAGGATGAGTAGAACATCCATTCTCATTTTTGTTCAAGTAAATTTGATATTTTGGTTGATCGCAAATATAGCGAAAAGTATTAGGTCCCGAACCAAAAAATAAATTATTTTTAATAATTGCTAAGGCAATTTTGTAGTGAGAAGTGTGATATTTTGTAAAAACGACTAAATTATTTTTTTCCTCAGACTTAACATGATTTTTTGAGCTTATAATTAATTCCTGCTGATTGTTTTTTTGCAATTTAGAATGGATTTTACTATATAAAGATTTGAAATTATCTATTGGGCTCATCATTCTATCGGAAATTTGAGGATGATTTTGAATTAAAAAAAAACAAATGACTAAAAAAAACAAGAATATTAGAATGATATTCGGCAAATAATTTTTTCTAAATAATAAAATTAATAACAAAATTAAAATCATTGCCGAATAAAACGCTTGTCTTTCACCCGAAAGAAAAATGACAATCAGTGACATTGTAATAATAATTGATAAAAAAAATTTTACTTTTTTACCGTTTGAAAAAAAAAGAAAAACAAAAAAAAAGGGTAAAAACTTTGACATATAAGATCCTAAAATTAACTCATCTCCAAATAATGAACTTAATCTGATTATTTCATAATTTCCAACAATACCATATTTTGAGTAACCTAAGATATTTGTTCCATAAAAAAACTGTAAAAGACTATCTAATATCAAAATTAAAAAACAAAAAACAAAACTTTTTATTAAAAATCTAATTAACTTTGGATTTGTTAAATAGAAATAATAAATAGAGCAACCAAATAAAATATATCTAAAATAAAATAATGTTGATTTAAGGGAAATTTTAATATCAGAAGAAAAAAAAGACAATGCAAAAAGATATATCCACCAAATAAATAATATTGTTATTGTAATTTTTTCAGATTTAGTTGGAGAAAATTTTTTAATATTAATTAAAAACAAAACTATAGAAAAAAACATTATTATTTCTGGTATCAATGGTCCAGTTACCAAAGCAATTGGAAAAATTGACAAAATGATTACTAAAAATTTGTTTTGTTCATTAAAATTAAAGATTTTTAAGTTCATAAAATTTTTTAAATATTTGTTCTAAATTTTTATTTAAAGTATATAAAAAATACTTGTATTCTAAATATGAAAAAAACAAAAATTTTTTTTTTACCTATAATAATTTTTTTAATCCTAATTTTTATTTTTTATGGAAAAATAAATAAAAACTTCTCTAAACTGAATAAAAAATTTTTTAATGATATATTTTTAGAGAATGGTAATGCTTTTATAAATCAAGACGAAAGAATTGAAATTATCTCAAACTTTGTGACAAAAAATAATTTTCAAAACTATAAATTACATAAATCACTTGAAAGAAATCCAAATATATCTCATCGTGTGACTGAAATTTTATGGCCAATCAAGAGAACTAATAACTCAAGAAATCTTATAATAATCAAAAAAGAAGTAATCAAAGAGAGTTTATTGTGCAAAAAACTGACTAAAATTGATGGGGAAATATTTTATTGTAAAACTCAATGATTTTTTTTAAATCTATTATTATAATTTTAATTCATTATTTTTTTATACATTTTTTGTTATACGAAAAAAATATTAAAAATAATTTTAATCAAAAGATATTCATCAATTCAATCACCTCGATATTTATCATTGTGACTTTGATATATATTTTTAATTCTTTAAATTTTTTTTATTTTGTAATTTGTTTTTTTGGAACGACTTTATTTTTTTTCAAAAATAAAATAATAAAAAAAGCAAATTTAAATTCGATTATTTATATTTCATTATTTGTTATCACATTAATTGTGTGTATTTTGCCGCCATTAACCTCTTTTGATGGAAGATCTATATGGTTTTTTCACTCAAAAATTATTTTTTTTGAAAAAGCATTATGGACAAAAGAATGGTTTAATGAAGAAATTTTATTTTCACAAGTTCACTATCCAAAATTAAATGCAATTCTTTCTGCTTATTTTAGTAATTTAATTGGGATTTGGAATTATCACTTCTCTAAAATTTCGCTTTCTATTTTAATTTTTCCAAGCCTAATGTTTATTTACAAGTTTTTTAATTCACCCTCTCATGGTCTAATAAATATATTAATATTATTACTTTTTTTTAAAGGTGGTTTATTTAATGGTTATATGGACTCTATTCTTTCCATATATACTTTAATTGCCTTGCTTAGTACTAGTAAAATATTTCTAAAATAAAATAATGTTGATTTAAGGGAAATTTTAATATCAGAAGAAAAAAAAGACAA
>MDTB01032923.1_pt1 | contig 10056 bp, 8 predicted proteins | sample 811161 | NCBI WGS metagenome assembly MDTB01 (sample SAMN05326650, study PRJNA326480) | marine metagenome | isolation source: seawater | place: Mediterranean Sea | collected 2009
GGCATCAATAATCCATTTATTTATTAATCAAATCGTTCACTCTTGAACGCATGAGTTTACTAGGTTTAAATGTTGGAACAAACCTTTCTGGTAAATAAACTGGTTCTCCTGTCCCAGGATTTCTAGCCTTTTTGGGCATGCGATGTTTTATACCAAAAGTACCGAAACCTCTTAATTCAACTCTTTCATTACTTGCAAGTGACTCAATGATCGTACCCATTATGCCATTCATTACAGTCTCGGTTTCAACTTTGGTCAAACCTGTTGCTTCTGAAACAATGTCTACTATTTCTTGTTTTGTCATGGTTACCCTCCAGTTTTACCAAAAATATAATATAATTAACAAATCACTTTACCCAGATAACTAATCTTTGACCGGGATGAATAAGATGAGAGCCATATTTCATATTGTTCCAACGCCTTATTTTACTTGCTCTTGTACCAAAGGATTCTGCAATCTGCCCCAGAGTATCGCCACGTTTAACTCTGTAAACTTTTTTTGAATGGCCAGGAGGTCCACCATTATCACTATTACCCCAAACCTGCCCACCTTTTAGCGGTACATTTAATTTTTGACCCACTCTAACTTTATTTCTATTCCGAATTTTATTAACAGCAGCTAAATCATGTATGGATACATTGTACTTTTTTGAAATAGTCCAAAGACTTTCACCAAACCTCACTCTGTGGACAACAAATTGAGGCGCAAATCTCTCCTCTTCTGGAATAGCATTCCATGCTGAAAGGAAATCTTCCTTTTTACCCATTGGTAATTTCAGAAGATATCCAGCTTCAGTTGGTGTCGCTGATTGCCTTAGTTCTGGATTATAATCTCTCAGCACTTTTGGCTTTAATCCCGCAACACGTGCTAAAACAGATATATCTGCACTTTTCTCTAGTGTTATTGTCTCATATTGAAAAGGTTCAACATTTTTTGGGACCTTGAAATCATAAGCCTCTGGATTTCTTGCAATTATTGCAGCAGAAAGAAAATATGGTACGTAATTTCGAGTCTCTCTGGGAAGAGAATGCATCTGCCAGAAATCATAGGTTTGATGAATTTTTGATGCTCGAGAGACTCTCCCTGAACCACAATTATAAGCTGCAAGAGCAAGATACCAATTATCAAATTGTTTATATAAATCTTTCAAATAAAGACATGCCGCATGGGTTGCTTTTTCAGGGTCTCTCCTTTCATCTCTATACCAATCTCTATTAAGGCCATACCTTTTACCAGTTGAATAAATAAACTGCCACATACCTGATGCCTTTGCCTTACTATATGCCTTTGGATTTAATCCAGATTCAATCATAGCTAGATAAATGAATTCTTCGGGCATCTCATGCTCTTTTAAAATAGGTAAAATTAGATCTTTATATTTAGCGTATCGATCTAGCCATATTTGAAATTGTTTTCTCCCTTTTGTTTGAAAATATTTAATATATTGATCCACATGTTTTGTTCTGACAAGCGGCACATGCCCGTCACGATCTTCAACTACAATGAGCTTTGTTTCACCCATTTCTATTTCAATAGCCTCACTGATATCCGCCCACATTTTCTCAGCCATAACTGGTGCATTAATACTTTGAACTGAAACTAGGTTGTGAGTATATAATTCTGTGAATGTTCTATTGAAACGATCAAACTCTTCTTTATCCTCTAGATTCATCTCGCCTATCTGGTCTGCCTCCATTAGAAGCTCAAAAATCTTACTAAGCAAAAATGCAACCTCCAGAGTATCTTTATTAAAATCACAGATAATGACTTCAGACATTAGTAATTTTGCATCTTGGAGTATTTCTGGAAACCTGTTTCGAGTTTCATCAAGGTTCATAGCTGCGTCTTTGGAAGCAGTATAAACAGCTACATTTGGGAAGACTTTTGAGGTAGACTTTGCCTCAGCACCAAGAAGAACTACGGTGCAAAATAAATATGGTATTATATCTCTAAGTACTTTAGTCAAAGGGATTTAGTGAAACTCCGCATTGGAATATATAATCTAATTATTTAATCGCACAAGACCTTGTTAGTGCATTTTTTTAATTAAAGAGGTCGTACTATACCCTGGAGTTAATGGCACAATCTTTATCTCACCACCTGAACTAATTACTTCCTCATATCCAACAATCTCTTTTGGAGTGTAATCTCCTCCTTTTACAAGGATATCAGGTTTAATTAGAAGAATTAAACCCAAAGGTGTATTATCATTAAATAAATAAACTTTTTCAACATATCCAGTATCAATTAACGCCTTCTTTCTATCAGACTCATTTTGTATGGGTCTACCCATTCCTTTCAATCTTTTGACTGATTCATCAGAATTGAGACCTATAATCAATTTGTCTCCGTAGGAATAAGATGCCTTTATTAAATCCTCATGACCTTTATGAAGTAGGTCAAAACACCCATTGGTAAAAACAATTTTTTTATTGGTTCCTCTAATATTTTCAATATCCTCCAATATTTTCTTTTGATTTAGCATAATTAATTCAATCCATCTATATATTACATCAAATCTGAAACTTTTTCACGAACATGGTGCGCCAATTCTCTTCTATTTTCATAAGAATAATTACTTGGATCTATTGGAGCACCTACCCTTAGTTCTACGGACCGTCCTTTCATTGACCAAGAGCCCTTTCCAAACATTTCAAATGACCCAATGAATGCAATCGGGACAATAGGCATTTTCGTATCTAATGATAATAAAAGACCACCCCTTTTAAATGGACCTAATGACCCATCTAGAGTGCGTGTTCCTTCAGGAAACAAAAGTACTGATCTAGGATTATCCAATAAAGATTTCTTTGTTTTTTCTAAAATGCGTAAGGCGTTATCGCTCTTTTTACGGTCAACAAAAATATGACCGGCTGTTCGCATTACCCATCCCAGTAAAATCACGGACCTTAGCTCAATTTTTGCTATTGGAACCAGCCAATAAGGCAAACCAGAGAATGCAATAGGAATGTCCAACATGGATGTATGGTTTCCAGCAAAAATATAATTTGAATTTGGATTTAGATTATTTAATCCTGTTACTTCATATTTTATTCCGCAAGTGAATAATATGAACTTACCCCATAACCGAGCACAATAACCTAATATGCGTCCCTTATTTGATTCAAAAGTAGTTAAAAGTATTCCTGATAATCCAAAAACAATGGTCCAAAGGACTGTGAAGATAGAAGCCCAGAGGACTCTCAACCTACCTCACCTCCTTGACACCTATAAAGTTTGCAACTTTTTCAGGGAAAATAATTTCGCCTCTCTCATTCTGATATGTTTCGATTAATGCAGCCATCAATCTGGGAGTCGCAACGCCTGAACCATTTAATGTATGAAGAAATCTGACTTCATTATTTAATGAATTTCGATATCTAATATTCCCTCTGCGAGCTTGAAATGATTCAAAATTGCTGCATGAAGATACCTCAAGCCATCTTTTTTCACCGGGGGCCCATATTTCTAGATCATAACATTTTGCGGCAGAAAAACTTAAATCACCAGTACAAAGTTCAACAACTCTATAATGTAGACCAAGTTCCTGCAAAATAGACTCTGCTTGCTTAGTAAGTGCCTCTAATTCTTCATAAGATTTTTCTGGTGTTGTAAACTTAACTAACTCAACCTTATTAAATTGATGTACTCTAAGTAACCCTCTAGTGTCTTTACCGTATGAACCAGACTCTCTTCTAAAACATGGTGAGTATGCAACGTAGTATAAAGGGAGTTCATCATCATTAATGATTTCATCACGATGTATATTGGTTACAGGGACCTCTGCAGTGGGTGCAAGATATAAATTATCAACTTCAGTATGATACATATCCTCTTCAAACTTAGGTAATTGACCCGTTGTTATCATGGATTCCTTTTTCATTAGAACTGGTGGGAATACCTCTTTGAAACTGTACTCTTTTACGTGGTGCTCTATCATTGCGTTTATAAGATATCTCTCAAGAGTAGCACCTTTACCAATGTATAACGGAAATCCACTTCCAGAAAGTTTTGCACCTCTTTGAAAATCAAACAAACCAAGAGTTTCCCCAAGTTCTAAATGAGATTTTGGTTCAAAATTAAATTTAGGCTTGTGACCATAAGACCTAATTTCTTCATTAAAATTTTCATCTAGCCCTTCAGGTACACTTTCATGAGGGAGGTTTGGTAAGGCGTATAAGTACGATTCTAACTCTTTTGAAACAATATGCAATTCTTGCTCTATCTTTTTTAGTTCATCTCCTAGTATGCGAGTTTTTTTTATGGAATCAGATGCATCTTCTCCAGCTTTTTTTAGTTCACCAATAGACTCTGATGAGGAATTGCGCTCTGCCCGCATTTCGTTAGAGGTTGTTTTCAATTGACGAAGTTTTTTATCAAGAGCCAAAACATGATCTAAATCAATCTCATCCTGTTTAGATGCAATTAATTTTTTACACATTTCAGTCTCATTGCGAAGAATTTTTAGTGAAATCATAAGAATTTTAAATTTTGTGAAGTTATAATTTATTTTTAATATCGCTTCATTCCCAGTCTTATAGATTTTAAAAGCCTCATGGGGCTAATGCCCGGGCTAAATATGATTTGGATTAATTCTGTTTAGAGAATAAGTTTTATTGTAACAACAAGGAATACTATCGGAATAAACCGCGCCCATTTTAATAATACAAGGCAAAAAAAATAATACAATACTCGTCGAGCTATAGTCGTGTTCCTTGTCTCCTATCGAGACCTCGATAAGTCAAAACTAAAAATGAAAAAAATATTAAATATATTGTTAATAGCAATATGCGTCCATGGAATATCTAATTCCCAAAACTTAGATTTAAACACAATAAGACTTGCGCAACGTCAGGCATTCAAAGGAAGCAAGGCGAACTCTAATATTTTAAATAAAGATAAACGGCAAGAACGTTTTATTACAGATAGAATTGTAGACCCCGATGAATACATAGTTGGCCCGGGCGATGAGTTACATATAAATATTATTTCTAGTAATGAGACTTTTGATCATAGCCTTGTTATATCGCCAACTGGCCAGCTGCTCATACCATCAGTCGGTATGGTTAACTGTAACAAACTAAAATTTTCTCAATTAGTAAGAGAAATTAAAAAAGAGATAAGATCATGGAATACAAATGTTAAAATAAATGTTGAGCTTAGTAACATAAGACAGTTTAGAATATTAGTCTTAGGTCAGTTTAATAATGCTGGATACTTTATTGTTACCCCAATGACTAAAGTCTCAGACTTATTTGATCAAATAAAATCAGAATATAATCAAAAGGCTAAAGAAGCAGTAAAGGTAAATAGAGAATCCTCATTTTCTGAAACTTTTGGCATGAGATCCCGAATTGCAGTAGATGATTTTTATAACAGGAAATTAGGTCTGGAGGAAGAACCAGATAATGATCTTTCGCATCTTTCAAAAAGAAATATCCTAATTTTTCGGGAAAAGGATACAATCAATGTTGACCTAGAAAAGTTCAAAGTAAATGGCGATCAAGACTTAAATCCATACGTTCATCAAGAAGATGTAATAAAAATTCCATATGTTACACGCTTTTTTACAGTTCATGGAGGTGTACAAAAACCTGGAAAATATGAATATAAATCCGGAGATAAAATTTTAGATGCAGTAAAAATTGCTGGCGGGTTTCATCCTGATGCAATTACTGATAGTATTAGTTTGATTAGAACAGAATTATCCAATGATACAAGATCAATATATTTAACAAAAAAGCAATGTGAGTTAGAGTTTTTAGAGTCAGAAGATCATGTAATGGTTCCATATTCATATAATGAAGACCCACATAGAATAGTTGAAATAGTTGGTGAAATCAATTATCCAGGTACCTATCCAATTGAAATTGGGAAAACTACTATAAGCGATATAATTGAAGTAGCAGGTGGATTTTTACCAAGTGCTGATAGTTCAAAAATATATATAAATAACAATACAATTGTAAAAATACCAGACCGTGAGCTGGAACGCATACTTTTAAAGGATGAGATAAATAGGTCAATAGAAGAAAAAGCCTATGTAAAAGCAAGAATAAGAACTGAAAAGGGAGCTCTAGAAACTTCTTTGAATAAAATTAAAAATGACAATTACCTAGTAACTAGTAATGATGTCATATTCATACAAAAATATTTCCCTTATGTAGAGGTAATCGGTGCGGTCGAGTCGCCAGGGAGATATCCTTTTTCTTCAGAAAATAATGCGAAAGACTATATAAAATTGGCTGGCGGAGTTACGAAGAATGCTAGTCGTAAAAGGTTTGTCATTAAGTCAACTACTGGGCAGAGGCTTAACATGAGTAGGAATATCGATTTACAATATGGAGATGTAGTTTTCATTCCTGAAAAGGTAGATTATAACGAATGGTATGCAGCTAAAGAGTTGGTCTCTGCCTTGTATCAAACGGGGTTATTGGTTTATTACATACAGACGATTAGAGAGAACGCGAAATGAAATTAACACCTCATGAACAGAAAATTCTGAAAATCGTCCAAGATAATCCTAGTATTATTACTGATCCAGCAAAAAGGGATACTATCGCAAAAAAGAACGGTTTAACAGAAAAAACTCTTAGAAATCGAATAGCAGAATTAAAGAAAAGAGATCTAATTGAAAAACCATCATCTATTATTAAAAGAAGTAAAAAACCATTAATCACTGAAAACGATGAGATTAACCTGAAAGAAATATGGGATATATTTTTCAACAATAAATCCTTGGTATTTAAGGTAGCATTGATTTGTACGACAATTGGTTTGTCCTATTCACTTTTGGCTACAATCTATTTTGAGTCAAGAATCTCATTGTATCCCGCAGGTGAATTGAGTCAAACTAGTGGAGTCCTTGGTGATTTCCAAGGCCTTGCAAAATCCTTTGGATTAGGAGGTCTTGCGAGTGCTCCTACTTATAATATACCTGATATCATTAAAAGTCGAAGCTTAAAAAAGAACATAGTGCTTAGAAATTGGAAAACTCAAGAGTTCCCCAATGGATCAAACCTAATTAAATATTGGGAACTAGATAAGCCAGCCTTTTTTTCTCCAATGAAATTTATCAGAAAATTTTTGCCTAGTGGTGGATTTAGCTCAAACAAATTTGACAAAGAAACCTATGAAGCAGTCCTTCAGCTAGATGGATTAATTTCTGTTAAGGAAGAAATATCTGGTATGATATCAGTTACTGTTTTGATGGAAGACCCAAGACTAGCTTCTGATATCGCAAATTACATCGCAGAGTATGTAAAAAGTTTTATTTCAATTGAACAAAAACGGGAAGCTTCAAGAAATAAAGTATTTGTCGAAAAACAGATGGAAGATGCAAAAACACAACTTGAAATTTCTGAGGATTCGCTTACCGAATTTAGAAAGAGTCATCCTCTGAGACTAGATACTCCATCAATTGAAATGATGAGAGAGAGGCTTCAAAGCAGTGTTGAAGAAAACCGTGCTGTTTACATAACTCTCAGGCAGCAGTTTGAAATAGCAAAAATTGATGAAGCAAAAGAACGATTGCTAATTAACATATTAGATACAGCAGAGCCAGCAGTTAAAAAGGCAAAACCAAAAAGAACATTAATAGTCATTTTATCCTTTTTATTTGGAATCTTTTTGGCTGTTCCTTATACCCTATATCTTGACAGAAGAAAAAGTTAATATCTCAGCCCAATCAACGCTAAGTAAGCGCCTGGTTCAAAATTCTCTCCATACAGGACTGGCACTTGGCTTTGTTGGGATTATTCCATTTGCATTTAATTTTTTAATCGCTAGAACATTTGGTAAAGAAACGCTAGGCTATATAAATGTTTCGATAAGTTTCTGCCTTATGATTACTATTTTTGTTACAAATTTTTTTGGCACTGCTGGAACTAAATTTTTGGCAGAGTATCGTGGAAGTAAAAAGTTAGAACATTTTAAAATTGTATTTAGATTAATTTTTGCTGGACCACTTGTGCTCACAAGTGCTATTTCGATAATTCTCATAATGAATTGGGAATATTTTTCAAATAATTTTTCCCTGCCATCCAACTTACTTTTCATTCTTATTTCATATATATTTCTTCGATCATATTATATTATTTTGAGAAGAGTTCTATATGGTGTAGATCTTGTTCGAAGCTATGCAATCAACGAAGCATTATCTGCCATAATAATGTTGGTAGCTCTCTTATTTGTATGTCTTACAGAAAAAAAAGAATTTCTCATCCATTGCTATTTAATGTCCTACACATTTTTCTGTCTTTTGAGTTTTAATACACTATATAGGAAATACAAATCAATTACTAATAAACTAATTTTAACTGAAGAAGTAAATGAACTAAAGGTAATTCAATCCTTCTCAAAGTATGGTTTTGTAAGTATGATTGGTACCGTAGCAAGTACAAGCACAAGTTATATTTCCCTAATTATAATTGGAATCCATCTCTCCCACTCAGATGCTGGTATTTACTCTTCTGTTTTAACAATTGTTAGTATTTTAATGTTTTTCCCTAAATTATTTACTCAAGTATTCCTTCCTGAATTTTCAAAGTTATTTGGTGAGGGTCAAAATAAAAAAATCTTTCAAATATTTAATAAAACTAATACAATAATGATCTTTTTATCAGCTCTGATATGTTTCTTAGTTTTTACTTTTTCTAATAACATTTTATCCATTTTTGGTAAAGAATTTTCTGAGGGAAGTTTAATCTTAAGGATTCTAATTCCTAGCTTATTTATAAGAATGATTTCAATACCTTTTGTTTCCTTTCTTTCAGGAACAAAATACGTACTATACCCTAATATAGGTGGTATCATAATATTAATTATTTCTTCAATTTGCTGGCTCTTGCTAGTGCCATCTTATAGTTTAATTGGGATTGCAATAGGCTACACTACAGGAATTATCATTGGGATAGGATATCAAATATTTATCGCTATTTTGAAAATCAAGTCTTTTAGCACAGATTATTAGATTACTAATTATGATCAAATTAAACATTGTTATAAAGTACTATATGCTGTCTTTTCTTTTAATTGACACAATTAGTGGTTTTGTTCGTGTCTACTTAGGTATTACTAACCCACTTTTCAATATAGGATACTGGATAAGGGGTCCGATTTTGATCATTTTTGTTTTTTATTACTTTTTTAAAATAAAAAATAAAGATCTTTTCTATGATGAGTTCTTAGCTCTTACCATGTTTATATTTTTTATTATGAGTACTATTATCCATTTCTTATCACATGCTTCTGCAAGTATGTTTATTGAGGATGTAACTTATATATTAAGATTTCAATTTCTATTATTTCTCTTTGTATATATAAAAAATCGAATGAATCTGATTTCACATTTTTCACAAAAAGTAATATATATAAATTTCTCTGTTTTTGTAATAAACCTTTTGGTTGGACATATTTTTGGTATTGGACTTGAAGCATATAGATTTGAAGGCACTTCAAAAGGTATGTTCCAAGGAGGTAATCCTGTTTCAATATTGAACTTGATCTTTTTCACATATTTCTTGTTAGATGGAAAGTTAAGGAGAAGAATAATACCCTTGGCTTTAACATTCCTAAATGCATTTATCATTGCATCAAAAAGCGTTTTTGGATTTGCAATTCCAATCTTCTTCGCATTGAAACGAAAAGCACTCAGCCTGAATAAGATTATTGTTTATGGCATATTTACGATAATCTTTATTTTTTCATTTTCATTATTAATTGAAAAATCAATTGAGATGTATGAATCACGTTTTGGAATTAATATAAATAAGTCTATTGCAGCAGCTGAAATGGTTGGTGGCTTATACAGCAACCAGACTTTGAATAAGATTACTTCAATTAATTTTAGACGATATGCTTCATTAAATATTCAAATGCAAGAGTCTTTATCAAATTCAAATACCTTTCTATTTGGGACTAGTTTTTCTGGGCAAAATTTATTTTGGAAAAAGAGGGGTGAATTTTGGTTCACTAATGCTTCAATGGACTTTTTTGATTTTTTCTTTAAATATGGATTAGTAGGGACTACAATTTTTGTCCTATTACTAACGAGA
>MDTB01056076.1_pt1 | contig 10056 bp, 9 predicted proteins | sample 811161 | NCBI WGS metagenome assembly MDTB01 (sample SAMN05326650, study PRJNA326480) | marine metagenome | isolation source: seawater | place: Mediterranean Sea | collected 2009
TAAAAGATCTTACTTCACCTACTAAGTTAGAAGGTTCTATAGCTCAAATTAAAAAAGAATAGATCCTATTGGAATTTAAACGTGCTTTTAAGCTTTTAAGAAAGGACGTTTGGGCCGTGGCTAGTGCTGCATATATCCTTATAGTAACTCTAGTTGCAGTTTTCGCTTATCCTCTATCTTCTGATAAAACTCAATATGCCAATCAAATGCATCTTTCCATCCACTCTCAACCTCCTGGGTTTTCATGTAATATTTTAATCATTCCTTCGGGAGAGTCTGAAAATAATAAAAGTTTTTTCTTTGGTGATATTAATAAAAATGAGGAAATACCAATAAAAGAAATTATATGGCTTGATAATGGTTTATCCTTTAAAAGATATGGAAATGCAATGAGCTATTTTGAAGAAAGAAGTTTTGATCAATTTCCTCCAGGAACAACCAGAAAGAAAATAAAGACCAAATATTTAAGAGAAAAACATTTTATTTTAGGAACGGATAAATATGGTAGGGATTTATTCAGTCGCCTAATCATTGGCTCAAGAATTTCAATTTCAATTGGATTGGTGGCTGTGATAATTTCACTATTTATAGGTGTTTTATTTGGCTCTCTTGCAGGATTTTTTGGAGGATTTATAGATAAATTAATCATGTGGTTAGTAAATGTTGTGTGGTCTATTCCAACTTTACTAATGGTTATAGCCATCACCTTGGCTTTAGGGCGAGGTTTTTGGCAAGTTTTTATTGCAGTTGGTCTTACAATGTGGGTTGAGGTTGCTAGGCTTGTTCGTGGCTTAGTAAAATCAACAAAAGAAGAATTGTTTATTCAAGCAGCTACTACACTTGGATTTTCAAAAACAAGAATATTAATAAACCATATACTTCCCTTACTAATAGCACCTCTTATTGTAATCTCAGCAGCAAATTTTGCTAGTGCTATTTTGATGGAAAGCGGATTAAGTTTTTTGGGTATTGGTGCACAACCTCCAATGCCAAGTTGGGGAGGGATGATTAAAGATCATTTCAGGTACTTACTTCTTGGTAAACCTTATTTAGCAATTTTACCCGGTTTAGCCATAATGAGTTTGGTTTTAGCATTCATGATGCTTGGGAACAGTTTTAGAGATGCTTTAGATGTTAAAGGTTAATTTAACCTATTTGCATCAAGATTTAAATAAATAAAAAGCATTAAACTAAATGCCATTAAATTTGTTCCCCCATAACTTATAAAAGGTAAAGGGATACCAACTGTGGGGACTAACCCTAAAGTCATCCCTATATTGATGAAAAAATGTATAAATAACATGCTTGCAAAACAGTATGAAAAGACCCTTGGGAAAGGGAGCATATGCCTTTCAGCTCTATATATGATTCTTAAAATTAAAATCGTGAAAAGAATTATCAAACCACTACTCCCTAAAAATCCCCATTCCTCTCCTACTGTACTAAAGATATAATCAGTATGTTGTTCTGGAACAAACCCTCCCTTCGTTTGAGTTCCATTTAAAAAGCCTTTTCCTGAAAAACCTCCTGAACCTATTGCAATCTTAGATTGATTGATGTTATAACCGATTCCTTGAGTATCATTTTCTAATCCCAAAATCACATTAAATCGATCTCTATGTCTTTGTTCAAATACAGAATTAAAGATAAAGTCGACTGAAAAACTAAATAGAATAGAAATTCCCAATACAATAATAAATGGAGATTTTTTAGTTTTAGGATAGTAGTTCAATAATATCCTATAAATTACAATTTGGATAATAAAAAAAGCAATAGTTAAAATAAGTGGATCGAAAATCAAAGTCAGAATAAAAATAGAAATAAGACCTATACCAAAATAAAGAGTTTTCATATCCATACCCTCTCGAAGTAAAACAAAGAATAAGCCTGAAAAAACAAGAGCTGATCCAGCATCAGGTTGAAAAATTACTAGAACTGTTGGAATACCAATTATCAGAAATATTTTAGATATAGAGGATATTTTTTTTATATCAAATTGAATTGAACTCAGGTTAGAAGCAACTAATAGAGCAGTTGTGATTTTTGCAAATTCAGAAGGTTGAAGACTAAAATTGCCAACTAAATACCAAGAAGTCGCTCCTGAAATCTTTTGGCCAAAAACAAACAGCCCTAGTAAAGATAATATTGAAAGTAGATAAAAAATTAAAGATAAATGTTCAAAAAAATTTGAATTGATAAATAATATTATAGGAAGAAAAACAAGGGTAAAAATAAAAATCCAAAATTGTTTTCCAGCAGGTGAATTTAATTCAAATAATGAAACTGTAACTTCTGATAACGTTGTTGAATAAATATTTGTAATCCCAAATATTATTAATAAAAAATATATAGTTAGACTCAACCAGTCTAGTCGAGAAAGAATATTATTAGTCATTAATAGTAAAAGGTTTTCCTAAAAAAGGTTTTTCATATTCAGCCATGAGACTCCCTTTTAGCATTTTATTTTCTAACCAATTACGTTTTATCTCACGAGTCAGATATTTTTCTATCATTAGACTTGCTATTGGAGCAGCCCACCTTGCTCCCCAGTAGCCATTTTCAATAAATACAGCGATAGCTATTTTAGGATTATCTTTTGGTGCAAATGCAACAAAAATCGAATGATCCGTAAGCTGTGTTTTCTCATCATTTAAACGAATAAAATTTTCTACAGTTCCAGTTTTACCGCAAACTTCAATCCCATTTATTTTTGCTACACGAGCTGTTCCCTTTTCTACCACCTGATACATCCCTTCGATTACTGTTTCAAAATGTTTCGCATCAATAAGAGTTTTATTTTTAGGGTATATAGAATCATTTATCTTTTTTGAATTTGTTTTCTTAAAATGTGGTTTTCTAAAGAATCCTCTATTAGCAATAGTGGCAGTAAAGTTTGCCATTTGAATGGGGGTTGTCAAAATTTCTCCCTGACCTATTGAATTTGAAACTAGAGTAGTAGGTCCCCAACTACCTTTAGGATACCAATTATCATAGTAATTGCTGCTTGGAATAAATCCTCTTTTTCCAATTGGTAAATCGTAACCCAAAAAATCTCCTAATCCAAATTTTTCTAGATGTTTTCTCCATAAATCTAAACCTTCAGCAGGAGATGATTGACTATTAATTATACGAACAAAGGTTTTGGCAAAATAAGTATTACAGGAGCTGTAAATACCTTTTATTAAATTACTTTTAGTTCCTGCAGGATTATGACATCCCATAAATGCTCCTCTTGCATAATAATGCCCTTTATTACATTCGAAAACTGTTTCTGAAGTAATGACTTTTTCTTGGAGCCCGATAAGCGCATTGAGTGTTTTAAAAGGAGATCCTGGGGAGTATTCAGCTTGAAGACTTCTGTCAAAAAGGGGTTTAGCAATTGTATCTTTTACTAATTTATTGAAGTGTTTTGAACGATTTCTGCCAACTAGGATATTTGGATTGTAGCTAGGAGCAGTTACTAATGCTAAAACTTCTCCACTTTGTGGCTCTATGGCAACTATACCCCCTCTTTTATTAATCATAAGTGATTCTCCATATCCTTGAAGTATAGCATCTATAGTTAAGGTAAGATTTTCAGGAGCTTTAGGGACTAAATCAAATTTCCCTTCATCATAAGGACCAATTATTCTATTAAACCTGTCTTTTTGAAAAAATTCAATTCCCTTTCTCCCACGTAATTTTTTTTCATATGTTTTTTCGATTCCTTGCCTGCCAATCATCTCTCCAAGGTCATAATTTTCGAGAAATTCATTTATTGGCGGATATTTAAATTCTGAATTTGAGTTTATTTTATTCAACGAATCTTTTTCTTCACTGGAAGAATAATAGTTATCATTGATTACTTTGTTAACTTCTATGAGCTTAGTTTTTTCTATTTGAGGCAGTCTGTAAGATGAAGGTTTTATCTCATATTCGTTGGTTTCACTTGTATAACCTAGAAAATTTGATCCTATTGGTAAGATATAATCTCGAGTAGTCTTTTTTTGAAAGTAGAAGCCAGGAAATTTCCACATCTTTTCTTGAAGTTTTGCGGCCTCTGTCATAGATAATTGCCTTACTAAGACTGAGGGAAGTTTTTTAGAAAAATTTTCAGCATTTTTTATTTGATTTAGGAGTTCTTCTTTAGAAATATTTAACCCTGAGATCAATTCAAGGGTATCAAAAAGATTTAAATTCTCTGGGACAACCATAAGGTCATATACTGGTTTATTTGCAACCCAAAGTGTTCCATTCCTATCGAAAATTAAACCTCTTGTAGGGTAAATAGGACGCTTTTCTATAGCATTATTCAAAGAGCGTTTGGAATAGTCTGAATTAAATAACTGTAAAGCCATCAACTGAAGGATAAAAATTAATGAGCTCGCTACTGTAAATACTAATAAGATGATTTTACGCATCATTCAATTTCTTATAAAAACGAGATAATAATGAAATTAAAATTAATGAAAATACCGACGTAAGAAGTGTATTCTTTAAAATAAGATATTTTGCATTCCAGCTAAAATAAACGATAGTAAAATAAAGCAAGTGATGTATTAAAATGAAAATTGTCAAGAAAAGATATTTATTTTTTATTCTTGAATCGTTTTGGAAGGTAGAGGGAATTTCAGAGGTTACACCGAAAGAGTATTTTATAATTAAGGGCCTTAAGAATCCAATAGTTAATGATGCAATCATATGTGCTCCTCCAGATTGTGATAAAAAGTCAATACAGAAACCAAGGATAAAAGACAAGAAAATTAGTAAGGTTTGATCATTATCAAATCGATATATTACTAAAAAAAGTAAGTAAATCATTGGATTAACATAACCAAATAATGAAATATTATTAAAAACCATCACCTGAACTAAAACAAGAAAAGCAAATGAAAAAATCAAAGTGAGTGTACTTCTATTCATTATTTTATATCTTTTTTTAATTTGTTTATTTCTTCAATATCCTTGTTTTCAATAACATACACATGATATACTTGGGAAGGATCTTCAAAAAGTGACGTATTTATTTTATAATATCCACTTCTAGTATCTCTTTTGTAGGATGTAATTCTACCTAAAGGAATACCTAATGGAAAATAAGATGACATTCCTCCAGTAACTATTGTATCTCCATTTATAAGAGAACTATTCACAACTACATCATCAACCTGAAAATCGATTGGATTTGTCCCTTTCCAAGATAGAGATCCAAATGCAGAGCTATTTTTAAGGCGAACATTTATTTTTAGATTTTGGTTTAGGACAGATATCACAGTAGAGTAGTGCTCAGAAACAGATTTTATAATGCCAATAATTCCGTGATCTGAAATAACACCCATTTCTGAAACTATTCCGTCTTTAGAACCTTTATCAATTATTAGAACATTTCTTTGATTAAGGAAGCTATTTTTAATAATATTAGCAGTTATGACTTTAAATGGGAATCGTTTCTTTGATTTTTGATTGCCTGGATAAAGTTTTAGTTCATTTGATTTGAGCTGAAGATCTATAAGGATTTTATTTTCTTTAAGTAATCGTTCATTTATCTTTTTAAGATTAAAATAACTTTCTATGCGATGACTAAAACTATAAATGCTTTGAGAAAAATATAAGCTATATTTTTCCAAATGATTTTGGTGAAAGCTGCTTCTACCATTTAAAAACATTATTGAAAGCCCTAAAAGAATAAGATATGATATAGGATTTCTAAACCGTACGAGCGCTTCTAAAATTCGCTGCATAACAGATTATTTTATTAAAACGGTCTTGAATCTTTCAGTATTTTTTAAGGCTATTCCTGTACCACGAACAACTGCTTGGAGAGGATCCTCAGCAACATAGATTGGTAAATCTGTTTTTTGGGAAAGTCGTTTATCTAATCCCCTTAGGAGGGCTCCTCCTCCAGCTAAATAAATCCCAGTATTATAAATATCTGCTGATAGTTCTGGAGGCGTTTGGGAAAGAGCTTCCATTATTGCATCCTCAATACGAATAACTGATTTATCTAAAGCTTTAGCAACTTCAGAGTGAGCAATCATTACTTGTTTAGGTTTACCAGACATTAAATCTCTTCCTTGGACTGACATATCTTCTGGTGGGTTTTCAAGATCTTCTACAACACTTCCAACAAGAATCTTTATTTTCTCTGCTGTGCGATCACCAATGTAAAGATTATGTTTACTTCGCATATAATTAATAATATCACTAGTAAACACGTCACCTGCAATTTTAATAGACTTATCACAAACAATACCTGAAAGAGCTATTACAGCGATTTCTGTAGTTCCTCCACCAATATCAACAATCATATTTCCTTTAGGCTGCATTATATCAATTCCAATCCCAATTGCTGCGGCCATTGGTTCATGAATGAGATAAACCTCTTTTCCATTCACTCGTTCGGCAGATTCTTTAACAGCCCTCATTTCTACTTCCGTAATTCCTGAAGGAATACATATAACCATTCGGAGTGACGGTGAAAAGAATCGGCGGTGTAATGCAGGGATACTTTTAATCAAACGATTAATCATCTGTTCAGATGCATTAAAGTCAGCGATAACTCCATCTTTTAGTGGGCGAACAGTTCGAATATTTTCATGAGTTTTACCTTGCATCATACTGGCTTCTTGGCCTATGGCAATAACTTTATTTGTTGTTCTATCTATTGCCACTATTGAAGGACTATTTACAACAACTTTATCATTATGAATAATAAGTGTGTTTGCAGTTCCTAAGTCAATGGCTATTTCTTCAGTAAAGAGTCCCATTTTAATTATTAAATATTAGCAAAATTAACAATTAATGTTTAAAGTGACGTGTTCCTGTTAAAACCATTCGCATTCCATTTGCATCACAGAACTCAATTGAAAGAGAATCCTTAATTGACCCCCCAGGTTGAATTACTGCATTTATACCATGTTTATTTGCAATTTCTACACAATCTGGAAAGGGAAAAAACGCATCACTAGCCATTACTGAATTTTTTAATTCAAAACCAAAGTTATGTGCTTTATGTATCGCTTGGTTTAATGCATCAACACGAGATGTTTGACCGGTTCCTGAGGCAAGAAGCTGTTGATTCTTGGAGATAACAATAGTGTTAGATTTAGTATGTTTACAAATCTTAGAAGCAAATAAAAGATCTTTTATTTCTTGTGGACTTGGAGCCAATTTAGTAGCCGTGGTTAAATCACTTTCTTTATCAGTTTCTAAGTCTCGATCTTGAAATAAGAATCCATTTAGACAGCTACGATAACTTTCTTTTGGTAATTTATTTTCTTTTTGAATTAAAATAATACGATTCTTTTTTCTTTTTAGGATATCAAGGGCTTTTGAATCATAATTAGGAGCAATTACAACTTCGCAGAACAGCTCATTTATTTCGGTTGCAGTTTCAAAATCAATTACTTTATTGCTAATGAGGACACCACCAAAAGCTGAAATAGGATCTCCAGCCAAAGCATCTCGGTAAGCATCAACTAATAATTTGCGAACTGCAAAACCACATGCATTGTTATGCTTCAATATGCCGAAAGCAGGATCACCATAATAGAATTCAAACATTAAATTCACCGCAGCATCGATATCTAACAAATTGTTATAAGAAATCTCTTTTCCATGAACATGTTCTAACAATTCTGAAAGTGGTCCGAAAAAATAGCCTTCTTGGTGCGGATTTTCTCCATATCGGAGTGCTTTTGAGTCAAGTACACTTAATTTTAAAGAACTTTTAGAATTATTAAAATGATTGAAAATTGTAGCGTCATAATGAGAAGAGATGTTAAACGCTTTTACTGCAAATAATTTTCGATCTTCAAGAGAAGGGGATCCGTTAGATTTATTATATAACTTGATAAAACTTTCATAGTCTTCTTTATCTGATATACAAAATACGTCTTTAAAATTTTTTGCTGCTGCTCGAATAAGCGCGATTCCTCCTATATCTATTTTTTCTATAATTTCACTTTCAGAAGCTTTGCTTGCAATCGTTTTTTCAAAGGGATAGAGGTCTACAATTACCAAATCAAATACAGGGATTTCATAAGTTTTGAGCTCATTTTGATCTGAACTAATTTCTGATCGATTTAGTATCCCCCCAAATACTTTAGGATGGAGAGTCTTAACACGGCCTCCTAGAATTGAAGGGTAACCGGTTAAGTTTTCTACAGCATTGACATTACAACCTAATTCACGGATAAATTTTTCCGTACCACCTGTAGAATAGAATGAAACTCCGTTATTGGCTAATGATTTGATTAAAGGTTCTAATCCTGTTTTGTCAAATACCGAAATTAACGCAGAAGTAATTTTTTTTGATTGCATAATAAATTATAGGCTTAAAAGTGAGTCACCATATATTTTTGAAATTAAATTACAACAAGCCTCAAGGAAAAGCTCGTCATTATTAGAAAAGGCATTTATTTTATGGGAATCAACATCAATTTGACCAATATTCTTTCCATCAATAAACAATGGAATAACAATTTCGGAACTAACATCAAAACTACAAGCAATATAATTATCCTGTTCTTGAACATTTGGCACTAGAAAGTTTTTGTTTGAAAGAGCTACTTGACCACATATCCCTTTTCCAAAGGGGATTGTAGTGTGACTTGTCGGATCACCTGAATAAGCTTTTAGATTTAGGGATTTAGTTGAAAAATCAGAAAAATAAAAACCTACCCAATCAAAATGGGGAAATTTTTTTCTGAGATATAAACAACAATGATTTAAACCGTTTAAAACATTAGTGTCTGAAGCATGCAAAATTGTTTTAATCTCTGCTAAAATTTTAGATTGAGAAGCTTTTAACATAATGATGCTAAAGTAAACAATCTCCTAAATTACTAGCTTAAGTTTATGGGATGTTTTATTTTTTAATTATAATTAATTTTAATTTGACAAATTTACAAGGAGATAGTGTTAATTTTAGGTAATAATTTTGCACAATGAAAAATCAATTTTATGTCTATGGGATGACATGCTTAGGATGCGAAAAAGCAGTAAAAGAAAAAATAAATGCTGTAGCAGAAATAAATGATGTTAGGGTTTCTTTAGAAACAGGATTAATGAAAATTAAATCTAAAAAAGAATTTTCTACTAGTGAAATTTCATCTCTCTTAGGCTCTAAATATTCTATTCAAAAAGCTATTTCTAATTCAGCAAAGATCAGTACTACTAAATTTAAAAAATTAACTCCACTACTTATAATTTTTGCATGTCTAATATTAGGGACACTTTTTATTTCCCAACATAAGGAATTAAATCTAAAAAGAAGTATGCAAATTTTTATGGGGTTATTTTTTATTGTATTTAGTTTTTTTAAATTTTTAGATTACAAAGGGTTTCCAGATTCGTTTAAGCGCTATGACCCATTGGCAAAAAGAGTACCGGGTTATGCCAGAATATATCCATTTATTGAAACTTTTTTGGGAATAGCTTATCTTGCAGAATTGCAGTTGCCCCTAGTTTTATTAATCACATTAGTTATTTTATCTTTTACAACATTTGGTGTATTTCGGGCTTTAATTAAAAAATCTGAAATAGAATGTGCTTGTTTAGGGACTGCGATAAAACTTCCAATGACTCAAGCTACTTTAATCGAAAACACAATCATGTTGACTATGTCCGGTATTCTTTTAATAGATTATTTTATTTAAATGCTTATCTTTGCTACATGTATATGAATAGCAAGAAGTTAGTTAGCTTTTTACTTGCCTTTTTAGTCTTTTCAACTCAGATTGGCTATGCATTAAATATTCATTATTGTGGTGACAGGATAGCTGAAATCTCTTTAGCCCATTTCTCTGCTAATTGTGGGATGGAATCTCAAAAGAAATCTGAAGAGCCGCTGAAAAAAGAATTTTCAAAAAAATCATGCTGTAAAGATGATTTAATACTTTTTCAAAATTATGAATACCAAAAAGAGCATTTAGAAGGTTTTTCTAAATTGATAGATTTTAAAGCTGTTATTCAACTTTCTTTATATAATTACGATTATAAAACCCTTTTCTTTTCTAAAGTTTTTTCAAATTGGAATCCCCCACCCCCTAAATTTGATAAACTCTTTTTGTCACA
>MDTB01221210.1_pt1 | contig 10056 bp, 7 predicted proteins | sample 811161 | NCBI WGS metagenome assembly MDTB01 (sample SAMN05326650, study PRJNA326480) | marine metagenome | isolation source: seawater | place: Mediterranean Sea | collected 2009
AAATAATTTTTTTAATAAATTTATTTGTTTACTTGTCATTTCTGGATGAATACCAAAGTAAAAGCCATTTTTATGCACAAATTCACAATTTGGTAAACTCCTCTTTTTATAAATATTTTTGTAAAATGGTTGTAAGGTAATATTGCCTGCAATCATTGGACGACATTCAACTTTATTATTTATAAATTTTTTTAAAAGTTTATTTCTATATATAGTAGATTTACAAATAACTGGAAAAGAAAATGGTGAAAAGAATTTTATTTTTTTAAAGGATAGAGGTACAAGTCCTTCGTTTTTAGAATAAGATTTATAAATTTCAAAAAAAATTTTATTTCTAAGTAATAAATTTTTTTTTAATTTTTTTAGTTGCTCTATTCCCACAAATGCATTGATTTCTGTTGGTCTTAAATTATAAGCTAAATTATAAAACGTATATTTTGAGTAAAAATCATTAGTTCGAAATTTTTTTTTTAGTTTTTTTTGAGATTTTAAAGATAATTGGCGGTCCCATCCATTAGATCTAACCATTTTTAGCATTTCATAATTTTTAAAATCATTCGTTATTACCATGCCACCTTCTATCGTTGACATATGATGAGCTACAAAAAAAGAGAAACTAGACATAACCCCATAAGATCCTGTTAATTTGTTGTTTGTGTTTAAAGTTCCTAATGCCTCAGCATTATCTTCAATGAGAATTATTCTCTTTTTTTTGCATATTTGTTTTATTTTTTTTAAATCACTACAAAAACCAAGAGCGTTTGTTACAAACAGAACTTTACATTTTTTCAACTTTTGAATTAAATCGACTTTAATATTTAAATTTTCTTTATTAATATCAACAGGCATAGGTTTAAATCCTAATTGAATAATAGGCATTACATTTGTTGCCCAGGTCAATGAGGAAAAAGCGATTCCATCTCCAGCCTTAACTTTTTTTTGGTTAAGCAAAGTTTGTAATATCGCTAAATTAGAGGAACTTCCGCTGTTAAAGAAAACTGCATATTTTGATTTATGAAATTGTGCAAATTTTTTTTCAAATTTTTCGCAATATAAGTCCATACTTAATCTTCTTTTGTTTAGAATAAATTTAGATAGTTTTCTTTTAGTTTGAGTCTCGTCAAAGAAAGCATTTTGCATCAAAGGTACTGTAAAATTCATAGGACTGAAGTATTAATATATATATGTTGCAACTTATTCAAGATGTTTATAATTAAATTATTATAATGAATATAGAAGTTTGTTTGCTATGCAAAAATGAAAACTTATCTTTAAGTAAAATTTATAAAAAATTAAAAAAAGAACTCAGTAAAATTAAAATAAATTTTTTTATAATGGACGGTGGATCAACAGATGGATCAATTGAATTTTATAAAAAAAATAAGATTAGATTCTTTAAGCAAAAAGAAAAAGGTAGAGGTGCAGCGATAATCGAAGCATTTAAAATCACTAAAAGTGATGCTTTAATTTTTTTTTCACCAGATGGGAATGAAAATATTTTAGATGTAAAAAAAATTATTAAATACTTAAACGAGAAAAATGATTTGGTAATAGCCTCTAGAATGATTAAAGGCGCAAGAAATGAGGAGGATGATCAGTTTTTTAAATTTAGAAAATGGGCCAACAACATATTTAATTTTTTAGCTAATTTATTTTTTAACAAAAACAGTTACATAACAGACTCAATTAATGGATTTAGAGGGTTAAAAAAAGACAAATTTACGAAGTTAAAATGTGATGAAAATTTTTATGCAATTGAATTTCAAATGACAATCAGGTCAATGAAAATTGGATATAAAATAAAAGAATTTGCAACTATTGAAAGTGATAGAATAGCTGGAGTCTCTCAAGCACCATCTATCTCAACTGGTATAACATTTATTAGAGCTCTGTGTAGAGAAATAATTATTAATAAAAATTTTTAATTGTGTTTGAAAGTTTAAAAAAAGATGCAATTATTTTTATATTCTTTTTAATTTTAGTTTTTTTTACAGCATATAGTAAAGATATTTTTTCATTAAATTGGTGGAACAATTTTGATATGGATATATTTATTTTATCAAATTCAATTTCAATTTTACAAAATAATACTCAGTCTTTTTTTGATCATCCAGGTCTAGTACCTATACTCTTATTTTCTGTTTATTTATTATTAATTGATTTTTTTAATATACTAGGATTTGAACTATTTAATCTTTTTCATAAAAAAAATTTTCTTATTTATATAGAAGAGGTTGTTATTCATTTAAGAATTTTTAATATTTTATCCATAGGTATTTTATTATTCACTTTTTATAAGTTATTTAATTTTCATTTAAAGAATATATTCCTCTCCATACTATTTACTATTTCATTATTTATTAATATTGATTTTCTGTCTTTTAATTTTCACCCAGTCAGAACAGAAATATTTTCATTAATCTTTTTAAACTGTATTTTTTTGTTCAGTATAAATTCTAAAATTGTCAGAACAATATCAATAATTTTAGGATTATTTTTAGGATTAGCAATATTTTCTAAAATTCAAGTTATATTAATTTTCTTCATTTATATTATGATTTTTAGATATAAATTCTTTATAGATGCAATCTCATTAGAAAAATTTAATTTTAATTATTTAATTTTCAACTTCTTATTTTCAATTATAATTTATTTTTTTAATGGTAATTTAATTGATAGTTTTACTTATTTTTTATTATTATCCTTTTTTTATTTCTATTTTTATAAATTTGATAAATCAAAGCTTTTTCCTGAAACCTTTTTTTCCTTTATTATGGGTTTTATTTTGCTTTTAATTTTTTTTTATTTTAATTTTGATTATAGAAATATCGAGGTTGCTCTTAGCCCAATACAAAATTCTATGAGATGGGCTCAAGAAAGGTATATATTAAATAAATATTTTGAATTAGATAAATTAACCACTAATAATATACCTGAATTTTTAAATAATTATAAAAATTATATAGTCATTATAACTATAAATTTTTTTTTGATATTTAAAAAAAAAAATATTAAAGAGATAATAATATTAAATGTAATTTTTTTTTCAGTCATTGTTATATGGACCTTATTTTCTCAAAGGTCAGGTCTTTTGAGATATGGTATCTACATGATGCCTCTATTTTATTTGTTTTTAAGTCTTTTATTATTTAACGAAAAACATAAATTCAAATTAAAGATTTTGTTACTATTATTTTTTATTAACTTGTTTATGAATTTCTCTTTCGTGAGCACTAAATATAAATCTGTAAATAACTTAAGTAATATCAGAAATATTCACCAATCATGCTATAATTTGAATGAACAAAAAAATTATAACTATTTGAACTATTTTTTTAGTGCAAATAAAAAAGATATTAAAACTATATGCAGCAGTTTAAGACAAATTTTGAAATAATTTAATCACAATTTAGCAGTTGACCTTATATAGACTTAATTTTTTCTCACCAGAAACAAATATATTTGTCTCGTGTGAGGGAACTGATTGTAAAGAACATTTATTTAAAAAAATTTCAGATTTATTAAAATTAGTAAATTGTTTAAAAATATTTTCGTCAATCTTACTAATTGCGAGTAAATATGAGTTATCTATATTTATCTTTTTGAAATTTATAATATTTAAATATTCACTAAGTTGATTTATATTTTTATAATGAATTAAATTTTTAATTGGTTTAAGTGTCTTAAATTCTGTATCCCGAAATTTTCTTTTTGAATATACAAAGTAAATATCCTCACTTAAATTTGTATAAAAAATAACTTTACCGTTTTGAGGAATTATAGCATCAATTTTTTCAATCTCCTCGTTTATAGAAGAAAATTTTATACTGTCTATATTCCTAAAATAAAAATTATATATATCTGCTCTATTTTGAAAAAATTTTTTTTTATTAATCATCATATAGCCTTGTTGCATGAAATTTAAAAATAAAATTACTGAAATAACAAGGGCTACTTTATTATTATTTTTAATTAAATTAATTATGAAAATGAAATTTAAAATTAAAAGAATAAATGTTGAATAAAGTGAAGTTCTGATGTGATAAATTAATATTCCATTAATAATTAATGAAATAAATAAGTGAGCATAAATAAATATTAATATTTTATTTTTATCATCGTGATTTTTTTTAAAAACATAATATAAAATACTTAAACAAAATATTACAAAGTTTATATATCCAACATTTTTAATATGAATAAAAAACCAACTTTTTAAATTAGATATAATTTCAAAAAAACTGATATTTACAGCTGCATACATAATGTTATCATCAATTGTATTTTTGGATAAATATATTAAAAAAAATATGGGTAAAAAAAAGATAGTTAAATTGGCGGACATTAAAATCGCACCAAATAGTCTTTTATTATTTTTTTTATAATTAAATATTAAGTAAAGTAAAATTGGTATTGGTAATATAAGTGCATTAATTTTATGACTATAACAAGCTAATGCTATAAGTAAGCTTAAAAAAAAATTATTCTTAAAATTATTAAAATTTTCTATTTTCAAGAAAAAATAAATTGTAAGAAGAAAAAAAAATAAAGATATATTGTGAATACCTAGACTTGAAAAATAAAATATATAACTACTTGAAAATATAAATATAAAAAAAACTGGGAAAATAATTTTTTTTTCAATCTCTTGGTATTTAAAGAAATGACATGAAATTTGATATGATAGTAAAACTGATGAAAATGAAAATATTATTGAAACCGAATTTAAAAGAGCGGGACTTAAACCTAATATAAAAGAAAATAAGTATAAAATTAAAATAGGAATAATATTTAGTGTGTGACCAACATCTTTGTAAGAATACCTAAATAATTCATATATAAAACCGTATGAGTCGTTATAAATTGATTTATAGTTCTCAAAAAAATTTGTTGGTAAAAAATGATCTGTGTTTGATAGATGAAATACCCACGATAGGTGTCTTATTTGATCAATTCCAGATAAATTATTTAGAAAAAACTTAATTTGAATCAAGCTTAAGAATATAAAAAAAGTTATTATTATTAATTGATTAGTAAGTTTCATTTTACCTTAATATCATATAAATATTATCCTTAACTAAACATATTAGTATCTTATTAGTAAATAAAATTTAAAAATGATAAATTCTATCTCAATAGTTATACCTTGCTATAATGAGGAAAAAACAATTTTAAAAGTAATTGAGAATATTTTAGCTCTCAAACTCACAAATATTTCAAAGGAGATTATAATTGTTGATGATGGTTCAACAGACTCAACAACACATTTATTAGATAATTTTATTAATTCTGAAAATATAAAAATTTTGAAACATCAAAAAAATTTTGGAAAAGGAAAAGCTTTGCAGACGGGTATCTCTGAAGCATCTAATGAAATAATTATAATACAAGATGCAGATCTAGAATATGACCCATCTGAATATCCTAAATTAATAAAACCATTTAATGAAGCTGGTGCTGATGTTGTTTATGGCTCAAGATTTCTTGGTGGATCGGAATATAATAGACTTTTATTTTTTTGGCATTCTGTTGCAAATAAAATTTTAACACTAATATGTAATTTTTTTACTAATTTAAATATGACAGATATGGAAACTGGTTTTAAAGTTTTCAGAAAAGACATAATAAAAAACATAAAATTAGAAGAGAAATCATTTGGTATTGAACCTGAAATCACAATAAAATTAGCTAAAAAAAAATATGTGTTTTATGAAGTTCCAATTAAATATAAGGGCAGAGGTTATGATGAAGGTAAAAAGATTGGCCTCAAAGATGCTTTTATTGCACTATATTGTATATTGAAATACACCATAAAAAAATAAAGTTTATTTAATTATTAATTTTTTGACAGTACTATTAAACTTCCACCATCCGTATATAAAATTATTTTACCCTCGTAGCTTTCTGATATATCTCTTATTCTTTCATTTATTTTTATTCTTTCAATATTTATGATTTCCTCATCATGAAGAATCATTCTAAATAAAGATAATCCACCTAAAGATCCTAGTATAATATTATCTTTAAAAATATCAAAATAATCTCCCTTGTATTGCATTCCTTGCGAGGCTGCAATGGATGGTATCCAGGTATAAATTGGTTTGGTAAATTTACTATATTCATTACAACCATACTTCATTAAGTTTTTTTTATTTAACCAAATATCTTTTTTTATTCCAGTGTTTTCATAACTATATAAAGATCCAGTTGTTTCACATGGCCATCCATAATTTCTATTTTTTTTTATCAAATTTAATTCATCACCTCCTCTTGGTCCATGTTCTGAGGATAAAATCAATTCTTTATTATAAACAAACAAGCCTTGAGGATTTCTGTGTCCTTTGCTGAAGATAGCACTATTCCCATTTTCATCTATCTCAATTGTTTTTCCAAAGGAACTTTTTGGATCTTGTGGGAAAGTGTTTATCCCCGAAAAAACATAAGGAGTAAAATATCCTGTAGATATATAAATTTTATTATTAAATTTGATTATTCTTCCACCTGCATTATTTACTAAAATATCATCGCAATATTTTTCAGATACCCATAAATTTTTCTCGTACAAAAAATTTACTTTATTATTTGTTTGTTTATATTGATATTTATCTAATTGAATTGCTGAACAATTACTTTCAAATTCCTTGACTCCCAAAACATAAAGCTCACCTTCTTTAAAATATATATCTCTAATTGATGCATAACTCTTATTTAATTTTAAATTTTTATGTTCATCAAAAATATTAGCCTTTGTATCAAAAAAAAATATTTCTCCATTATCAAGTATTACTATCATCTTATTTTTGTCAAAAATGTCTATCCCCCCACCATTTCCAACTGAATTTGTGCTAGGTATAGAGTAATAATTTGTCTTTAAATCGTAAAAATGTGTTTCAATAGTATTTTCATCAGGGTTAGTAAATTTATATGCCAAATATTTTATGCTTTTTGGTAAATAATTTCCTAAGGATGAGTTAAAAGGCCAACTTCTATTTTCTCTTGCTTTTTTAATAAATAAAAATGATCCCAATAATCCAAAAACTATTACAAATATAATTAAAGTAATAAATGTTTTTTTTTTCATGAAAAATAGGTTAATACTAATTTTTTTAAATTAACATTAAAGATAAATTTGTGCATATTTTTATTACTGGCATTGCAGGATTTTTAGGTTCTAATCTAGCAGATTATTACATCAAAAAAGGCTTTAATGTAAGTGGTAACGATAATTTAGTTGGAGGAGATAAAGAAAATTTAAATAAAAAAATAAATTTTTATGAATATGATTGTGAAAATCTTAAATTAAATAATAAATATTTCAAAAATGTGGATGTAGTTATTCATGCTGCGGCATATGCTCATGAAGGCTTATCTGTCTTTTCACCGTATCTAATAACAAAAAATATTTTCTCTGGCTCTGTTTCAGTTTTTACTGCCGCGGTAACACAAAAAGTAAAAAGAATAGTATATTGCTCATCTATGGCGAGATATGGAAACATAAAACAACCCTTTCTCGAAGATGACGTACCGTATCCTGTAGACCCATACGGTATCGCTAAATTAGCTTCAGAAAAAATTTTAATTAATATGTCTCAAACTCATGGTATTGAATACAATATAGCAATTCCTCATAATATTTTAGGACCAAAGCAAAAATATGATGACCCATTTAGAAATGTAGCATCTATAATGATAAATCTAATGCTTCAAAATAGGCAACCGGTGATTTATGGCGATGGAGAACAAACAAGATCCTTTTCTGATGTGGAAGATTGCATTTATTGCATAAATAAATTAGCAACTGATAAAGACATAAAATCAGAAATTTTTAATATTGGACCAGATGAAAATTATATTTCTGTAAATGAGTTATACAAAAAAATTTCAAATATTTTGAAGTTTAATAAAGAACCAATGTATTATCCTGACAGAACTAATGAAGTTAAACATTCAAATTGTTCTGCTGATAAAGCAAGAGAAATACTAGGTTATAAAACTGAATTCGACGTAGATAGTTCTTTAGAGAAGATGGTCAATTATATAAAAAAAAAAGGAACTAAGAAATTTCTTTATAACTATGAGCTTGAGATAGATAATGAATTAACACCTCAAACATGGTCAAAAAAAATATTTTAAATTAATTATATTCATTTTTTAATAATTATTTTAAAAGATCCATAGTTGATTGATCTTAATTGCAAATTTTTATAATGAGTACATGGCGCAAAACCAAACCCACACTCTGCAGTACTTTCATAATATTTTAATTCACCAGTATTAATTTTTTTTAACTGCTTTTCGTTATCATAAAGTTTTATTTTAGGCCAAATATTTGAATTAGACTGGTAAGGATAATTTAATAAACGCAATGAGTTTTTTCCAACAAACACTGCTGTGCACAAAATTAGTAGAGAAATAAAAATTTTTCTATTGTTAAAATTTTCATATTTTGAACAAACGATCGCAAAAAATAATGAAATTAAAGATATTAAATATGAAAAACCAAACCTAAATAAGGGAGTTTTTATAAACCAAATTGATATTAAAATTAAAAGAACAAACAATAATTTCATTTCGTGTCTATAGTCGGTGGCTTTCTGAATTTTTCTAGATTTGAAAATAATATATAAAGTTATTAAAATTAAAAAAATTATATAAGGATACAATATTTTAATAATCGTTTTTAAATGGTTGTTACTCCACGTGCCTATCCAGTTAAAATTCTCATTATAAGTTTCTTGGTCTCTATATTTGGGATCTTTTTCATTATTCCAATTTTTTGACCAAGCCTCTGTCTCAATGGATATTTTTTTTGCTTCATAAACATTGGTCCAAGGCAGACTTTCTATGCATGTTTTAGCAACAGGATAAAACACACATCCCGAAATTAGTAAATTTTTTATGATCCAAAATGATAAAAATGTAAGTGTAAAATAATTCTTGATATTAAATATTTGTTCTTTTTGATTTTTACTCAAAATTAAAAAAGGTAATAATATTGAAAAAATCATACTTAGTTTATTCATGAGTATAAAAGTCGAAACTAAAAAAAGATTAGAAAAAATATTATTTTTATTTTTATTTTTTAAACTAAGTATTATTTCTGAGATTAGATAGTAGAAAATAAAGTGTGCAGGATAATCATTTCCATATTCACCGTATCTGTTCATTTTATAGGCGACATAAATAATTATAAAGAGTAAATAAAAAAAATGACTATTGAAGTTGTTGTTTTTAATATAATTATATAATTGATTAGAAAAATTTAAAATTATTGAACTTGCGATTAATGCAGCAGGTAAAAATATTCCTTTTTCAAAAAATATAAAATTGTTAAATATTGCTGCCGAATATTGTAAAATAGAAGTATTACCAAACCTAAAATGTAAATTGTTAAGTCCAAAGATAATTTTAAATTGATTAAGTATATCTATAAATGGTAGATGATATAAAAAAGCATCAGGTCTGTAGACAGTACTTTTTGAGACCAATAAAAAAACAATTAATGCTGCAGTCAAAGAAAATTTTAAGAAAACAAAATTAAAAAAAAAACTTTTTTTATTAAAAATTATAAATAAAGCTCCAAAAATAACAAATGTGGAGGTGATTTTATTTAGAGGAGTAAAAAAGTTTAATATAATTGATAAAAAAGAAATAACTATTATTCCATAAAGAAGCAGTACAGAATAATTGATAATTGTTTTATTGTTGTCTTTTAAAAATAAGCATCCAAAAGGCAATGATATTAACACGCTTAAAAATGAAAAAATTATTAAATTCAACATTTAATTAGATTAAATTAAATTTGTATAAACACTATATTAATTTGGAGTTAGAAATTTACACAATTTTTAATTTCGTTTAAAAGTAAGATATATGGCTAAATTTTTTAATTTTATTTCACAATTAAATCTTTACTTAATTTAAATAAGTTAGTATACACAGCGCGCCTGGTAATTTTTGCGAAAGGGTAATACCCGATCCCATTCCGAACTCGGAAGTCAAGCCTTTCTGCGCCGATGGTACTTTGTCTTAAGACATGGAAGAGTAGGACATTGC
>MDTB01106930.1_pt1 | contig 10055 bp, 9 predicted proteins | sample 811161 | NCBI WGS metagenome assembly MDTB01 (sample SAMN05326650, study PRJNA326480) | marine metagenome | isolation source: seawater | place: Mediterranean Sea | collected 2009
TGCCGCTAAGTGAACTACAGCATAAAAACCATCTAAATCAGCCTTTGTGATCGATCTTACATCCTTAAATATTTGTTGATTTATTACTTTTTCTGGAAAAGATTTTGCTCCGGTAAGACAATGAGCAAAGAGTCCAAGATCCATGCCTACTAACTCAATATCAACATAATTTTTTCTTAAATTATGCATTACCGAGGGACCAATGTAGCCCAAATTACCTGTAACCAGTATTTTCATAAAGTTATTTTAGACTGCATTATAGGCATCTAATGAATATTTTGTTCGACAAACTTTCCTATTGCCAATGAGGCGGTTAAACCTGGAGATTCAATACCATAAAGAGCAACATAACCAGGTATAGCATGAAAATCAGAAAATTGGATATTGAAATCTGCTGATGGTTTATTAGCTCCTGCAATCTTAGGTCGAATGCCAGCATAATCAGGATATAAATCATCTTCATTTAAATTAGGAAAATATTTTTTAATTTCTGCAACAAAGCGATTCTTTTTACCAGAACTTACTCTGTAATTTGGGGATTTGAGCCATTCTGCATCTGGTCCAAATTTGGCCCGACCAGCCAAATCAAGCGTCAGATGTATTCCTAGGCCTCCATTGGATGGAACAGGATATATGAGTCTTTTAAAAGGAGCTTTCTTACTGAAACTGTAGTAGGTTCCTTTACAATACATAGATTTTGGAATGCTCTGACTCTCTAGGTCTGACATCAACATACTGATTTTTTGGGCATCTAAACCTCCGCTATTTACTAATTCTCTGCAAGTAATTTTATCTTTATCCTCTGATTGAACCGTTATTTCAAAACCTCCATTTAGTTTTTTGATAGAAGAAACTTTACTATTACAACTCAATAATCCCTTTGAGCTTTCAATATCTCCCAACATCGATAACATGAATCCATGACTATCAATAATGCCTGTGGAGGGGGATAAGATTGCTTTTTTTGCCTGTAGTCCTGGCTCCATCTCTTGAATCTCAACTTCCTCTACTATACTAAGATCAGAAACTCCATTTTTAATACCATTTTTAAAAATTAAAGATAGATTTTTTATTTCCTCATTTGTGTTTGCTACTATCAATTTTCCTAAAATTTTATAATCTACTTTTCTCGAATTACAATAATCGATCAGCAAATTCCTTCCTTCAAGACAAAGTTTTTGTTTGTGGCTTTCATATGGATAATATATGCCTGCGTGAATAACTTCACTATTTCTTGAGCTTATCCCTTGGCCAATTTTAGAATTAGCTTCAAGAATAATTACCTCTCTTCCAGTATAAGCAAGAGAACGAGCTATCGAAAGACCTACCACTCCAGCACCAATAATTACTGTATCAAAATCAGTTTGCATAATTCTCTTTTAAATTTGTCTATTTATTGAATTTAGGAAAAATCACCAAGCTTTCCAAGGAGCTTGATTTTCTTCCCAAAGCTTATTGAGTTTAGTTTTATCTCTTAATGTGTCCATGCATTGCCAAAATCCATCATGCTTGAATGAACTTAACTTGCCATCTTCTGCTAATTTTTGAAGAGGATATTGCTCAAAAACAGTATCATCTGATTCTATTAGATTTAATATTTCAGGCTCACAGATCATAAATCCCCCGTTAATCCAATTCCCATCTCCAGCAGGTTTTTCTACAAACCTCTTCACTTTATTTGAATTAATATCTAATGCTCCAAACCTTCCAGCAGGCTGAATAGCTGTCATTGTTGCAATGGTCTTATTTTTTTTATGAGCTTTCTCTAACTGATTAATGTTTACGTCACTCACTCCGTCTCCATAAGTGAGCATAAAAGTTTCTGACCCTATAAATTTTTTAGCTCTTTTAATCCTTCCTCCTGTTTGTGTATTCAAACCCGTATCTAGCAAAGTTACTTTCCAAGGTTCGCTAGAATTGTCATGCACCTCCATCTCTCCATTTGACATATCAAATGTGACATTACTTTGGTGTAAATAATAATTAGCAAAATATTCTTTTATAAAATAGCCCTTGTAGCCAAGCAGGATTACAAAGTCATTGTAGCCATATTGAGAATATATTTTCATTATGTGCCATAAAATGGGCTGACCACCAATCTCTATCATGGGCTTAGGTTTTAAATCTGTTTCCTCGCTTAGACGAGTTCCCAAACCTCCTGCCAATATGAGTACCTTCATTTATTTCTATCCTAAATATTAAAGTTTTAAATTTATAATAAACATCATTTAATCATAAAAGTATTTTTGTGTTTCTATCTTAAAAAAAGCTTCGTCAGAAATAATCTTAAGAAATTTATCGCTACTGTCGCCCTCTCCATAATGTTCGCTTGGCTCATATCTTTCTTTTTGTTTAGCTAAATTCAACTCCTCTAAAATAGCTTCATATTCTGGAGCAATGGTCACTAATGACTCGCCTGAATAACGGCCCTGTTGTCGTGATCCAATATTTATAGTTTGCAACCCAAATAATGGTGCATCATAAATTCCTGAACTAGAGTTGCCGACAATTAGAAACGAATTTTTGAGCAGCGTGAGATAAGATTCAAATCTCATTGACGGTAAAAATCTGAAGCAAGTTTCTGACTTGTAATCATCATAAGTAGAAAGTATATTTTCGCTTCCTAAATCATTGTTAGGTTCAATTACAACGAAATCTAATCCACTTGCCTTACAAGCTTCCATTAATATTTTAGTTTGATTCCTTAGGGATTCAATTTCTGAAGTGACAGGATGGAATATTAAGATAGCGTAATTTTTGAAATCTATTTCATAGTGACTTTTTACTTCATTCAATTCTGGGAGATTGCCACTTAGTATTATGTCAATATTTGGAGAGCCTATGACAAATACATTAGATGGATTTTCGCCCAACCTTAAAACACGATCTCTAGCAATATTATTATTCACAAAGTGTGCGTGACTAAATTTAGTAACAGAATGACGGATACTTTCATCAATTGTTCCAGATGACTCTCCGCCCTCCAGATGAGCAACTAAGATATTTTTCATGCCGCCAACAATTGCTCCAGCCAAAGCCTCGACTCTGTCGCCATGCACTATAATCAGATCGATTGGATATTCATCTAAATATTGAGAAAGTCCAGTTATCGTATTTGAAAAAACTACTTCCATGTGTTCTTGTGAACCCTGATTAATATAAGGATAGATTATGCTTCCGAAGTCTTTTCTTATTTCCTCAATTGTATTGCCAAACTTACTTAACATATGCATTCCCGTTGCAAAAATTGAAACATCAAAATTTGGATTCTCTGAACATTTTTTAATTACCGGTTTTTGCTTTCCGTAATCGGCACGTGTTCCAGAAATAAACAATAGTTTTTTATTCATATACTGACTCATCGTTGACTATTTTATAAACATCAAGGTTTTTTTATATTTGCTATAAATTTCTTCAGCTTTTAAGAAATCTTCTTTTGTATCTATATCTAAACTTCTCTCATGTGGCATCAAAACAGAACCAAAGTTAGAAAAATTAAAACCATTATGTTTTGTAAAGTCTTTGCTATTAAAAATGTAAACAGCTCCATTAGGTCTGTAAGTTTGAGGAAGTTCCTGACGATTTTGAAATAAATATCCATAATCAGATACTGACTTAAATTCGTTTCCATCCATAAAACCATTCTTTAACAAGCTTGGATCTGACTCACTAACAGTGAACACCATTTGAAAATCATCCCTTAAAAATAAATCAAGTGATTTTTGGATGTCTTCATTAGCTCTTAGAGGAGAAGTTGCTTGAAGTAGAAGAATTATTGTATCTTTATAGCCTGTATAAGTAAGTACATCTTGTATAACAGATTCCATTTTTGCACTATCTGATGCTAGCTCAGAAGGTCTATTTCTTAGTTGAACTTCTTCAGGTATAGGTAATTTTCCGTAGAGGATATCTTCAATGTCAGTGGTTACGATGCATTCATCAGCGAATTTCAATGCTTGCAAAACTGTCCAATAATAAAGGGGAAGTTCACAAAATTTTTGTGTATTTTTACCTGATAGTCCCTTCGAGCCATTCCTGAGAGGAATGATTGCAACTTTTTTTTTCACAACTTTTAAATTTTCTAAATTATTAGTTTTAAAGGATCAATCAAAATAATCCCACTTAAGTTGATCGTTCTTTTGCAATGATCTGTTCAATTTTTTTCCAATTATTTGATCAAATTCGCTTGCCGCTATATCGCCGTCTCCAGGTCTCCTAGCCCAAATATCATCTGGTTTAACCACCGTACCTGCCTTTAAAGTCTTATCGGCCACCAAGGATGCTCTTGCAAACTTGTATACATCCTCTTCAGGCTCAGTTCTTTCTTTTTTATTTCTTAGAGCCTTATGAATCTCTTTAGAATGAAGAATGAGGTAGTGCAGTTGTAATGGGTCCATTGAACAAGAGATATCTGGTCCAGATCTATATCGTGTGTCTGTGAAATGCCTTTCAATAATGCATGCTCCAAGCGCAACAGATGCCAATGACATTTCTGCTCCTATGGAGTGATCAGAAAAACCAACAATTGCATCAGGAAAATTTTTAGATAATTCTAATATACCGCCTAAAGATACAATTTCAGGAGGAGAAGGATAAAGGTTAGTGCATTCCATTAAAGCAAAGGGAAGGTTTGAATCACTAAGAATTTCAACTGAAGGCTTTAATGATTCAATGGTTTGCATACCTGTTGACATAATAATAGGTTTTTGAAAATTGACTATGTGCCGAATTAAAGGAAGATTATCACACTCTCCTGAGCCTATTTTAAACCCTTCAACGCCTATTTCATTAAGGAAATCTGCAGCAGCACGAGAAAAAGGAGTTGAAATGTAAATCAAGCCCAATGATTCAGCGTAATTTTTAAGAGAAATTTCTTGATCTTTTGTTAATGAACATTCTTCCATAATCTCCCAAATAGAAATATCGCTATTAGGAGGAACAATTGTTTTAGCTGATTCAGTCATTTCATCCTCAACAAAGTGTGTTTGATGCTTGACACACTCAACGCCTGAATTGGCTGCAAGTTTCACCATGTTCTTTGCTACGTCAAGATTTCCTCCATGATTGATACCTATTTCAGCAATTACAAGCGGTTCATAATTTGGACCAATTTTCCTTTTTCCTAGTTGCATTATTAGTCTCCTCAGTAACTAAAATTTTTAATATTAATTAATAAAATTAGTATTTTTATAAATTTTCAAAATTATATACCAAGACGGTCTATATTAAGTAATAGGTAACTTTGTATGCTTTTCAGACATTTTATTATTCCAGTCATAAAGTAAAGCATTTAAGAGAATTTTATGTTGATTTACAGAGGTCTCAATACATGGAAGCTCACATTCGCCCTTTTCCAAAATCGATTCGATAAGTATCCCCGTAATCTGACTTTGAAAATCTAATCTTCCTTCTAATGATAAATTATCATCCCTAATTGCAATTCCATCATATTCATTAATATTCCAACTAAAATTTCCTGAATTTACATGAATAAGGAATTTTTGATCTTCCTGAGCACAATTCATAGTAAGTTTGGAACCTCTGGAGTAAAAAGCTTCTAATGTGCCAAAAATTTCCCAAAAACCTTTTCTTTTTGACTTATGCCACTTTGGGGCTAAATTCTCCAGGCTGATGCTTTGTATTTGCTCTCCTGACCACCATGCTACTAAATCTAGAAAATGTATTGCATTGCAAGCCAATCCCCATTCCTTTCCTGAAACTAAACAATCCAAAGGTGCTTTTGATGGGGAAAGTTTTATTATCTCTTTATACCAACTCATCATTCTTCTGGGAGTATTTACCCATGCGCCTGGATATGGTGTTAATTCATTTAATATTTTTTTTAACTCATCTTCGTTTTGTGCAAGAACTTTCTCTAAGACCCAATAACGAATATTCAATCGATTAGATAAATCCAGAATTAATTCAGCCCTTCCTTTTGCACTTGAAGAAAGGATTACAATGTCAATATTTTTTCCAACAAGAGATTCATGATTATTTAAAAATTCTATCTTATGAGGACTATTAGACGAGATCACTTCATTCATTCTAATTTTTGATTTATTCAAAGATTCATCACTTGGATCGATTGCAAAAATTTTCAAAGGAATATGACATTTTATTAATCCTTGAAGATGTCTGGAGCCAATCTCTCCTGCACCTATCAACGCTATTTTATATTTCATAAATTTTTTTTATTAGTTCCATGGTTTTGAGGCTTTCATTTAATGAGACTAAATTGTGAGAGGCTCCTTCAATTTTTTTCTGAATCTCTTCAGCTTGGAAGCGCAGACCCGGTTTAAATTCTTTATCCCATTTATGAACTGGTAAAGATTTAATTTCTCGGGAACCTTTTGATTGGACTGATGCAAATTCAAGAGGTCTTAATTCGAATCTTTTTTCATTGGTTGATACAGAAACCCCCCAAGGACCTGGTGCATTCCATATTGCAGAATATATACCTAGATCACCTGATGAGTACTCAATTTTTGCTATGACGAAAGAAGAAATATCAGGATTCCAATTTACAATAGGTTGGACTGATAAAATTTCCCCTCTTCCAAACAAACTAAGATAATCAACTACATGGATAGAGTTTGCGTACATCCAATTTCTTTTTACTTTTTGAGGTCTATTCAATAGATCTGGCTCTTCCTGATCATAAACTTGAATTAACCTTTGTCCCTCAATTTTTTTAATATCTTCTAAAACATATCTTGTACTTGAGTAAAATCTTCGATTAAGAGAAACAAAAACATCAGATTTATTTTTATTTGCAAGCTTTTTTATCTTTAATGCATTTTCATAATTATATCCAAGTGGTTTTTCCACAATTGAGACCCAAGGATATTTAAATGCTTCTTTTAAGACGGAAAATACACTTAACTCCGAGACTGCAACTAAAAGAATGTCAGCCTTTGTTTTCTCATATAAAGCAGATATTGACTTGGCAACAATTGGAATATCATAGTTAAGTGCAAGAGAATCTGCTTTTTTAAAAGTTCTGTTATAAATACCTTTTACTGAAAAATTGCCTAAGGATGAAAATACCTTTATGTGCTCTTCAGCCATATTTCCGGCACCAATAATAGCTACTTTAATTTCCATAGATTTACTTTCTTTATCTAATCATTCAGGCATTTCGAGCCATATTTCTAAAATGCTCATTATTTTCAATCAAATAAGAATAGGAACCACTATCAACTAGTTTTCCTTGATCAATAAAAAATATCTGATCACATTTTTCGACTGTTTTGAGACGGTGGGCAATTAAAATTACAGTTTTTCGATCAGATAGATCACTGATGGCATTCATAATATTTTTTTCGGTTATGCCGTCTAATGAGCTCGTTGCCTCATCAAAAACTAAAACTTTTGTATCATGATATAAAGCTCGAGCTATACCAACACGTTGACGTTGACCTCCTGAAAGTTGTACACCTCTTTCACCCACTTTTGTATTGACTCCTTCTTCTAGAGAATTTATTAGTTCCGATAGGTGGGCTTGCTTTATGGCCATTTCAACTTGCATAAAATTAATCTGATCACTTGGTATCCCGAAAGCGATGTTCTCTGCTATCGTTCCTTCTGATAGAAAAATACTTTGGGATACAAATCCAATAGTATCTTGCCAAGAACGCAAGTTTTCATTGTTTAATACACTATTATCAATTATCAATGTTCCATCATCTGGCTTTAAAAGCCCCAAGAAAATATCAATTAGAGTTGATTTGCCTGATCCAGATGGTCCAACAATTCCTGTAATTGAATTTACCGGAATCGAAATATTAATTCGATTTAAGGCAAATTCTGATTTACCAGGATAAGAGAAAGAAATCTTATCCAGCGAAATTTGTTTTTTTGGAAACAAAGGTTTCTGATTCAATTTAATTTCTTTTTTGTTTGCGGATAACTCATGCAAGTCAGGTTCTATAGACTCAAAAGCAGCAATATTGCCTTTTATATTTGCCACACTAGTATAAATATTTTGAAAAGCTGGTAATAATTTTACAGCTGCAACAGCATAAAAAGAGATTATAGGTAATATAATACTAAAATCTCCTTCATAACTTATAAGTTGGTACATCACCATCCCAACCATTGCACCAAAAGCAGCTAATTCGATGAAATATCTTGGTACTTGAGCTAATGCTAGATTAGTTCCTTGACTTAAAGCAAGTTCCTCCCCACTTTTGCTGAAACTTTTTATGAAATTATGCTCTCTTCCGAGCAATAAAATATCTCTTATACCTCCGAATCCCTCACTCATAAGTCGAAATCGCTCCTCATTCAAATTTGAGACAGCCTGACCATTAAGCATTAATCGATTTCTAACAAATTTATATAAGACTATGTATGTGGATGCAAAGATAATAAGACCAATAATTGAGACCTTTGGATCATAAATAAAAATACTTACACATAAGAAGGTAACTACAACAATTCTTGCATTCATTTGCATCAATGGAACAAGAACACTATTTGTTAATCTCATGGTCTCAGTAGCAATTTTTTTTGTTAATTGAGAACTGCTACCTTTTGCATGAAACAACCAATCCTTTCTTAAATAATGCTTGTAGAGCATATCTGCAATTTCAGTGCCAACCTTATTTGCAAATATACTAAGCCTCCATACTGAAAACATTGAGATCAATGAGGATATGAATAGAATTAGCAAGACCCCCGCTCCAATGAGAATTAAAAATTCTATTTCAGAATCTAAACCACTTGCATAAAAAAGGTTTGAGAGAATCATATTATCTCTAAGAGAATCAATATCCCCAACGAGAGTCATAAAAGGAATAAAAGAAGCCACGCTAAGAATTTCTAATAATGCCATCAAAACGAGAAGAATTTGAAGAGCAAAAAATCGTTTTTTTTGACTTGGGGTAATTACAGCAAAAAGCTTTAAGATAAGATTAAACATTATTATCCTTCTCTAATTCACATAACCTAATTTCTTAGGAAATAAAAAGAAAATATTAGAATTTTTCACTTTCGCGAAAATGTCTCATAAGAACAATGAGAGACCCAAGGATAAGCCCAATTATTACACTAATAAAAAAGATCATCATTCTGTTGGGCGAAGATTTTTGTTCCATTACAACTGGAGGATCTATAAAGTCAAAAACATAGAATTCACTAACTTCAGCAAGAGTCAATTGTTGAGTTTTTTGTTTGATTATCTCCGCTATCGACTGCTTAACCTCTGAATAATTAGTTTGAGCAATCTGATTATTCAAATAGTTTACTGCCGCTTGTGCTTGAAGCTTATCTTTTGTTCTAAAATAGTTATTTAGCTCTTTCACAATTAATTCATTCCATTGCTTTGCTATAAATGGAGAATGATGTTGAACAGTAAGAGTCATAAGACCAGTATCGGGATTATTAGAAATTCGTATTATTTCTTTGAAGACTTGATAACTTTTTTGAGCACTTGGAGGCTCTTTATTAAACTTCTCTAAATCATGGAGAATCCTATTTTCTTTACTATCCCAAGATTTAATGGCCATAAGGTCTGGTAGATAGATATTCGGTAAAATGCTATCGGTAAAAAAACTTAGAGACTTTAATTTTTCCAAAGCTTGTATTTGAACAGTTGCTCCATCAGATCCGGATATATTTATTCCTGTAAGGGTAGCTAATCCTCCTAAACCTCTGAGAGATGAAAAAAGTTCATTTTTTTCCCCAGTAGGGCTTAAAATTGATTTTGATTGATAAATATTTGGCAAAGTTAAACTAAACAATAATCCAATTAGGGATAATGCAACCGTTACATAACCAACAAATTTTTTTCCTTTGTAAATGATTGAGTAAAGCTCCTTAAGTTTCAGTTCATCAAGAATATCACTTGAAGGAACCGATTTATTATTTTCAGTTAAATCTGTCATATCATTTTTTAGAAATATTATTCATTTCTGAAGTCTTTAAATAGCGATACTAGTTCATTTTTTTATTTATTTTGGTACCCGGAGCCGGACTTGAACCGGCACGAAGTCGCCTTCGAGGGATTTTAAGTCCCTTGTGTCTACCAATTCCACCATCCGGGCTAAACA
>MDTB01198410.1_pt1 | contig 10055 bp, 14 predicted proteins | sample 811161 | NCBI WGS metagenome assembly MDTB01 (sample SAMN05326650, study PRJNA326480) | marine metagenome | isolation source: seawater | place: Mediterranean Sea | collected 2009
TGATACAGATGATCTATCTGATACAAATGTTGCAAGGTTTTTGACGACAATTAAGCTTGGCAATGAATTGGCAGGAGGAAACAATGAATAAGAAGCTTTTGACTGAATGGTTAGCATTTGACTATTCCAAGGAAATGATTCAAGAGTCTAAAGACAAGAATGGCGGAAAGATTGTTCTTAAGGGAATTTTGCAAAAAGCTGATACCTTAAATCAAAATGGAAGAATTTACCCACAGCCAATCTTAGAAAGAGAAATAAGAAACTACCAAAAGTTTATTGAAGAAAATCGCGCCTTAGGGGAATGCGATCACCCAGACTCATCTGTTGTAGAGCTTAAAAATGCCTCTCATATTATTCGCGAAGCATTCATGGAAGGCGATGTTTGCTATGGATCAGTTGAACTTCTCGATACGCCCTCAGGAAAGATTTTGCAAAGCTTAGTAGAATCAGGTGTCACATTAGGGATATCAAGCAGAGGCGTCGGTTCAACAAAGTCAGAAGGTGAGCATCAAGTTGTACAAGACGATTTTCAGCTAATCTGCTGGGACTTCGTATCAGAGCCCTCAACTCCCGGTGCTTTTATGATGAGAGAAGGAAAAGAAATTAGCGAGAAAGATTTGAATAGACACTTTACTCAGTCTGATCGCATTGATAGAATTTTCAATGATATATTAAATTGGGAGGAGGAATAGAATGGCCTTACAATACCAAAAGTCACATCACAACAATGTTGGTGAATATCAACAGTCTGGAATTCCTTACACGCTCCAGATCTCGAATGCCGCTGCTTTAGATGACACAGCAGAGTCAGGATCAGACTGTGTACTAGCGAAAACAGTTAACTTTCCGTACGTAACTAAATTTATAACAGTTTATAGCTCAGCCAAGTTTTGGATTGCATATGATGCAACAGGAATGGTCGATCCAGCTGCAGGATCATCTCGAGCCGGAAAAAACATATTTCTTGTCCCAGCTGACACTCATATGACATTTGAAGTAAAGGTTAAAGACATGCTATTTTATGCCAGCGCAAATCCACAAAAGATTTATTTACATGCAGGTTTGACCGGAATCCAGAGGTCTATGTTCCCATCCATTGGATCAATTGACGGAGTAGGTGGTACCTGATGGCTAAACTAAGAAGAGGCGAGCTTAAGCAAATTGTAAAAGAATGCTTAGTAGAAATTCTATCTGAAGGGTTAGAGAGCTCTCAATCAAATTTAACGGAGACCAGAATGTTAACTTCGGCTCCGCCTGTTAGAGAAAAAAGACGACCTAATAAAAGAGAGCAAGTGCCCGTTGAAAGATTCGACCGCGCTGTTTCTAGAAGCGTGTCGAACCTAACAGATGATCCAATGATGGCGGCACTTTTTGAAGACACTGCCCGAGGCACATTTCAAGACCAGCTAGCAAATGATACCGGAGCCGGAAAAGTTTCTATGGCCGAAACAGCTGCACCTGGTGCTGATTTATCTGATGTCTTCGGCGATAAGGCTGCACAAAATTGGGCCTCACTAGCTTTTGATGTACCCGCAAAGAAGTAAATGGATATAGAAGATTTTTGCGCAAGTGAATATGTAATAATGGACCAAACAGGTTATCGTTAGTGACCAGGAGATTTTATAATGTCAAAGATTCGTAAGCTTACACCATCGCTCCTTAGAAAAATTGTTCTAGAAGAGAAGCGACGTATTATTAGAGAGAATGACCCAATCGAAGCGGGAATTGAAGATCCCGAAAAAGTTGATGCCGAAGAAACAGATGCCGATGAGTATGCTGATTCTATTGAGAAAGACATCGATTTTATGAAGGTACTTAAGATTCAAGAGAGAAAACTCAAGAGAAAGATGAAGAGAATTCAAGAAGCGAAGAAGATAATTCGCTCTAGAGTTACTCGTCGTCTAGGCTAATATAGGAGAATACAATGCCAAATCACAAGCAAGTAACCGTTGAAGCACCAGTCACAGAACGTTTTATGGGAAGATCAGATATGAATGGTCTTAAGCAGTGTTTTGCTGCTTCGCCGATTTACACCGAAGAGCTCACCGACAATGAGCGCAGAGAAGCTTGGCAGACTATGGTATTGAATGGCCCTATTAACGATGGTGGTCACACGTTCGGCGTGTATGAACCAAACTATTTAGGTGCCCCAGATCCTGCAGCAGAAGTTGAAACCGGCGGCGGAGGCCTTCCAGCCTCAGCGTTTGTACCGAACCCAGCATCTCCTGGCCCAGGTAGCATTAATGCTTCCGATCAGCCTGCACCACCTGATGGCTTCGGTCAGACTCCAGCTGATACTTGGGGAAGCGGTGTTGGATCACAGCTCTCGCCTAAGAAATCTTCTGAGAGAATTTCTGCCCATACTTTAGGTGAGTACATTTTAGGTAAGGCCTCTGCTGAGGACTAGGACGTAATATATGGCAAGGCTGCAAACAAATACTATTAATCAAACTGAGCCACAGTCAGATAGTATTCTTTCCAACAATGGAACAACACAAGGCGCAAGGCAGAATAAAGATAGGATAGCAGCCGCCTATCCTGCTTCGCCCTTGCTTCCAATTTCTGATCCTTCATATAACCCAGTACAGGCTTTTGAGGAGCTAGTATTGGAAGGCGATTTAACCCAGGCGCATGCAAAAGCCACAGGCGCAGCTGGCTACTGGGGATTCGATATACTTTCTAGAGACTATTCTGCCGACGGAAAACCGCTTGGTGGGCCACCTGACGTTGGTGCTGAAGTTACACAAGCATCCGGCTTTGGTGTCGGCGGACCATTTACTCCGCAAGTAGCTTCTGTTCCAGGTGCTGACTACACGCAGTATGCTCTTGTAACACCTGTTAATCCAGTTGAAGGCAAGACCAACCGGGCACCAGGCAGAGGTATGTCTGCCGATGATACCGCAAATAGTCCGCTAAATCAATCCGTCAAAGTACGCGAGCATGTTAAATCGCTATTTGATTCTTCTGCATCGTCGGTCACTAGACAGACAGGTCTCTTAGGTTCCAACTCTGAGACTTACCCGAATGATGACAGCACTGGTTCGTAATGTCCAAATGGACGAAAGTTTACTAAAGCTTCTTGTGCATGAAATTGCACTAACAGTGTCTAGAGGCACCGCCTCAGGTCCACAAGATTCCCGGCATGATTTAGGGTATGGCAAGTCATTTAATGACAAACAAAGACAAAGAATGTCTGCGACAAGCTTTCCCTACACAGACCCAGATCCTTACGAAGATTTAGAATATACTGAGCAGGAAGAAGAGCAATCGGCATCTGTAGCTGATAAAACATATGTGCCAAAAACAATGGATCCAGGTGATCCTGCTAAGACAGATCCTTTTTCTTTTGTCGGCGGAAACACAACAATGGCAGGCGGCGGCGGTCGATCTTCAATAAATGCAGGTGCTTCACGCAAAAGATCATTTTACTTTAACGACGGATGTACTAAACTTTTAGATTGTTTTAACAATATCGACAAGATAATGCTAGAAGTTGAATCCACAGGAAATTCAATTGCTCCTTTGCCAGGTACGTGGAAGAACGCCCCCGGCGGCGGTGGAGGAAGTGCTTCTTATATTACTCTTAAGACTGGTAAGATTGGTGGAACAAAAAAAGGATGGTCAAAACCACATGATAAAGTTGCTATCGAAGCAGAAAATGAAGAAAGCGATGGAATTATGAGTATCTGGGACATTCTTAAGAATCAGCGTCTTAAAAAAGGACTTGAATAGGTGTTAATTTGTCAAAGCCAGTAAATGTTTCTGTTAAGTTAGGTGGGCGCATAAGATCGTCAGATCAGCTTATTAAGCTTTTTATTCGTAAATGTAAGAAAGAGGGGATTGTTAGAGAGTACAAACAAACCCTAGTATATGAAACGAAGGCACAAAAAAAGCGACGTAAGAAAAAGCAGGGTGCTGCCAGGCATCGAGCAAAGCTGCTTAAAGCCCAATCTGAGAAAGACAAGCAGAGTAAAGATAGAAAGTACAAACGTTGAAAAGATAAAATGAGCGGAAAAGTCATATTTATAGTCACGAACGACTCATATAATCATTAAGAGAGATCGCACATGAGCCAAAACCTCTACGAAGAAGCAATTGCAGAAGCACGTCGATTACGTGACATGGCAGAAGAAAATGCCAAGAACAAGATAATTGACGCTGTGACCCCACGTATTAGAAACCTCATTGAGCAACAGCTCCTTGATGAGGCCGAGCACGAAGAATTAGAAGAGCTAGCGCCGGGCGATGATCCAGAAATGGCTGATGCAGAATCAGTTACTGTTGATCTCGACGCGCTATCTTCCGAAGAATTACCCCAGGCAGCTCCAGTAGCAGCCCCACCAGCCGACGCGCAACCAGGCGCTGACCTCCACATTGACCCATCCGGTGGTCTTTCAATTGATGTAGGAGATGTAAGCATCGAAGTAGATGCCTCAGGCGACGACGAAGGGGAAGAAGTTTTGATGGATGACCAAGTAGCAGAAGCTCTTGCAAGAATGGTTGCTAGCAGCAATTCAGGCAGAAAGAAACTACAGGGTCGCGTATCATTATTGGAGCAAAGAATTAACTCTTTTAAGAAGGGTTTTGCATTTGCTAAGAAGCGTGGCTCTAAGTCACATAAACTAAAAGCGGCAAAGATTTTCGAATCTCTAGCAAGAGAGGCTGTCATTTTACGTCGCCAGGTAATACTTACTGAGCAGGATACAGGTGGTGTTATCCTGGAAAAAGCAAGGATTGATTCAATCATTAAGGAGATGAAAATAATGTCAAGGCGAAACAACAGGAACATCTTCGACTTCCTTTTCGAGGCAGAAGGGAATCAGCAATCTGGACGTCAGGCTCTCGACGAGCTTGATATTGTCCTCGCGGACGAGGACCTCGAGGCCCTCGGCGTAGAGGAACCAGGAGAGGCTGATGTTTCTGCTCTCGACGTCAGCGTTGAAATGGCTGAGGAAGAAGAAGGTGCAGAAGAAGGCGGCGACGAAGCCGCGGAAGAAGGTGGAGATGATGAACTCGAGCTCGAAATGGACGAAGTCTATGAGATCGACGAAAACATGCTTCGGCGCGAACTTAAGCGCATGCGTAGATTAGCAGAAGAGACTTCAGGTGTTGAAGATCCTTCTCAGTCAGCAGACTCATTTGGAGGCGGAGACGTCGAAGATGAGGAATTTGTTGATGTGGATGAGGATTCCCTCTTAAATGCACTCGCAGATGAGCTTGGTGATGCACCAAACCCCGATGTCGGTGGACGTCCTGCTGGCGGAGACGCTATGCCAGAATCACGTCGTCGTCGTCGTTCAAGAATCAGTGAATCCAGAAAGACCCGAGCCATGGCTCGCCAATTGGCAGAGTACAAAAAGGCAACAGGCGCTTTGAAGGGACAACTCACAGAGATGAATCTTTTCAATGCTAAGCTTCTTTACGCAAACAAGCTTATGCAAAACAGAAATCTTTCACAAAAGCAACAGCGGGCAATTGTTGAGGCTCTAGATAATGCCAAGACGCTCCGCGAGGCTAAGCTCCTCTATAAGAGCTTGACTGCCTCCCTTGATAAGGGAAAAACTCGCTCACTGCGCGAGGGCAAAACGCTACGAACAATCGGTTCGTCTTCCAGATCAACCCGGTCGGCTCAGCCGCAAAGTGGTGTTGAGGTAGATCGATGGGCTGTTCTTGCAGGAATCGCAGGAAACAAGTAAAAATCGACACAATTATCACAAGGAGATTAACAAATGTCTAAGTCTTTTACATTAGATCAGTTGACTGAGGGAATCAGGTCTCGACACCTGGGGTCACAGAATCGACGTCTGATGGAGAAATGGTCTCGTACCGGGCTCCTCAGAGGTCTTGAAGACGTTAAGCGTGAAAACATGTCTCGTCTACTGGAAAATCAGGCTTCGCAGCTACTTAAGGAGGTTTCATCACTTTCTTCTGGCGGCGGAAACTTGACTGACAGTGGCGACATCCGTGGATTCACAAACGTCGCATTCCCAATCGTTCGACGCGTATTCGGTGGCTTGGTTGCCAACGACCTCGTATCGATTCAACCAATGAGCCTTCCTTCGGGACTGCTTTTCTATCTTGATTACACCTACGGTACAGACGTTGGTGGTTCATCTGCTGGTTTCGCGTATGCCGCAGGCAAGTCAATTTACAACAACCCAGTCGGTAAGGGTGTCCAATCTGGATCACTTGCTGCTGGTGGACAGTATGACCTTGCTGGATCCGGTTACACACGCGTGCATAGTACAACAGCCATTGCTGATATGAAGCCTGACGAACAGAACTTCGTCTTCGCTGGCGCAGCAACTCGTACTCTTCAAACCGCTGACTCTGCTTTCAGTTCCCTTGCTCACGCAACAGGTACTGATGGTAAGCTTCTTCAGTTTGATCCGCAGATCACAAACTTGATCGAGAACGAAGAAGGTAAATTCTTCTTCTGTGCAGTGCCTTTCAACACGACCAACTTTGCCAACGTTGATTCAACGATGATTAAAGATATCGGTCTTCAGGAAGACACAGCAGGTGCTGCTGGCTCTTCGGACTTGGCAACAATTCCTGAGAGCATCCAGGGCGGAACCACTCTTAACGTTCGTCGTTTGAACCAGTTGGTGACATGGGACGGTGGAAGTACAATTACTTCTGCTCCTCTTGCTACTAATACTACTTCTAACGCGCACGTTCTTATGGTTCTTTCCGGAACATTACTTCAGGACACCGCTGACAAGGCTGATTTCACAGTTTCATACGTACTAAGCTCGAAGCTTGATTCAAGTGCTGGAAATGCCGATACTCTCGTCATCCCCGCGTTCGAATCTGCGACAGCTGCTCGTAACCTTGAAGCTGAGTCACCAACAATTCCTGAAATCGACATCAAGATTGAGTCGATCGCAGTTACTGCTCAGACCAGAAAGCTCAAAGCTCGCTGGACTCCAGAGCTTGCTCAGGACCTGAATGCTTACCACAGCCTTGACGCTGAGGTTGAGCTTACGCAGATCCTCTCCGAGCAAATCGCTCTTGAGCTTGATCGTGAGATTCTTAACGATCTTCTGACTCAGGCTGGTGGTGCTAACCTCTACTGGTCACGTGCTCCTGGACGTTTCGTCAACAAGGAAAACGGTGCTGAGGTACAGCGTGGAAGCACGATTCATCCCGGACCTGCATGGGCCGGAACGGTTCGTGAGTGGTACGAGACTCTTACTGAGACAATCATTGATGCTGCTAACCAGATTCATCGCAAGACACTTCGCGGTTCCGCGAACTTCATTGTTGTTGGACCTGATGTTGCAACCATTCTTGAGTCTTCCGTCTTCTACAAGCCGGTATACAGTCTTGATGGTGAGGGACAGGTTTCTGCTCCAATGACACTCGGTGCTGAGAAGGTTGGTGCGTTGAGCAACCGCTTTACAGTCTACAAGGATCCTTACTTCCCACGGAACAAGATCCTCGTTGGTTACAAGGGCGGAAGCTACCTCGAAACTGGCTACGTTTATGCTCCGTACGTACCGCTGATCGTTACTCCTACGATCTTCGCTCCTGACGACTTCACTCCTCGCAAGGGTGTGATGACTCGTTACGGTAAGAAGATGGTCCGAAGTGACTTCTACGGTTCCGTTACGGTTCTTGATATGAACATCATCTAATCTTAGATTAGAACAACGTTCTATAAAGGGCGTCTCTTCGGAGGCGCCCTTTTTTTATTTTATAACTGTGCAATCTGTGGTACAATAATATCACTATTGTCGTAGGAGAAAGACATATGCCAAGAGCAAAGAAAACAACAGAAGCAGCGGCTGTGAAGCCCACAACCAAACCTAAGGTATCTAAATCACGTACTAAGGCGACAACACCTAAGGTAACAACGCCTACACCCAAGTCTGTATCTGAGGCGTCTTCCAAAGTTGCTGATCTTGAAAAGCGTCTTAACGAAACAGAACAAAAATTAAATTCGCTAATTAGTGTTATGCATAATGACCTCCATCGAGGACAGCTTCAAGGTCCTGAAGGTTTAGCATCAAAATTGCGAAAAGCTGGTCTTTTAGAGGAATAGAACGAGCTCCATGTGCCTATTTAATGGCAGGCCCGGTCCAAATAATCACCTGACACCCACGGGGGACCGGAATCATTGGGAGCACAAGGAGAAAGATTATTATGCCAAAGTTAACTTATACTGTAGAAAAAGGTCTGGTACAGAGTACAGGATCAGGGTTTGTGGGAGGAATCTTCATGAAGCCTGGTTATACACAGTCTGCTGCTGACAGCCTTGCAATTCCATTGTCACACGGTGTTGTACAGAAGGTCACAGGCGGCGACGCCGAAGCACTTACGCTAGCAAACGGTCGTCCTGGACAGCTTCTGCAGATCACTCTCGTTACAGACGGTGGCGGAGACGGAACCCTCACCCCTACCACGAAGACAGGGTTTGCAACAATTGTCTTTGCTGACGTAAAAGATACAGCTACACTGCTTTATGTCAACGACACAGTTGGCTGGATTCTCTTAGGATCTTTCGGTACAGCAGCTCCACCTGTCAACTCGTAAACCGTAGTCTAGACGTTACGTTTACAGGGGCACCTCTTTTGAGGTGCCCCTTTTTTTTGCTCTTGAAATGCATATTTAGTACCATGGCAAAAAAGAAGAAAACAGATCATCGACAGAGGTTAACGAAGCTAAGAGAGCTCGTTGATTCTTTACACGACCGTGATGAACAACTCAAACGAGACTTAAAAATGTTTGAGAATTTTATCGAAAGTTTTCCAGTGCCTGTTACAATGTGGTCCATTAATAAGGAACACGTCGTTCTTTCCAAAAGAGGGGCAGCTTTTTCTTGCAATGAGCAAAAAGTAACGTGTCTTGAAGATATCTTTAAGTGTCCTGATATACAAAAAGATTCCATAGAAAAGCATACTGAGGCGCTTTTAGGAAATCCTCAATCATATTTTATTCAAGACAATCAACACATCTACTATACACGCTTGGTGCCAAGACCCGATGACAAAGGAAACATACTGGGTGTTGTAGGAATAGCGTGGGATGTATCTAGTAATGCCATCATGATTAGCAAACTAGAAGACATTGTCGAATCTGTTGAGTCCGGCGGAGATCTTGCTGCAATTAAAAAATCTGCAGAAGATGCCCTTTCTGTTAGTCGTTTACGTAAGCTTTTATCTGACGAAGGGGAAGAGTAATGTCTGATGGCAGTCAAAATGGGTGGAATGAGTATTCTCGACTAGTACTTAAAGAGCTAGAAACATTAGCTGATGGAATAGATGGTCTCAGAACAGAGCTAGTAGAAGTAAAACAAGAGCTAGCTAAAATGCAAGTCCGCGAAGATAAGGTCGTTGAAATTAAAGAATGGAAAGAGAAGATTGACGAAGTAGCTTCCCCTACTCAATTAGGGAATGCGCTAAAAGAATTAGAAGATCTTAAACAATTTAAGACAAAAGCAATTACGATATTTGCTGTGGTGCAGTTCGCAATGGGTGCAGTTGTCTTCGCCATGAAATTTATGTAACCACAAAAATTCAGTTGATTTGTTCGTCCATAATTATCTTAAGATGATAGCGTAGGAGACCGGGGCATGTCGACATTTGCCAATACATTAAGACCAACACCTTTCGGCTTTTTCGATACTGACAGTACGTTCCAGACCGAGGCAGATGCAATAGTTACATTTGTTCGTCGCAAGCTAGGTGACGATATACTATCTGTTGAGCTGACCAAGAAGCAAATATGGGCTTGTTTTGAAGAAGCATTTTGTGAGTACGGGTCAATTGTCAACCAATACCAGGCAAAATCCCAACTAGCGAACCTTCTCGGAATGCCAACCGGGTCCATGTCAGGATCAGAAGGGCGCTTTCCGCGTGAAAATTTTGAGTTTATGCTTCGACGTGGTGAACCCTATGCTATGGAAGCCGGTCTTGGAGGGTCGTATAACACCCTAAGTGGATCAATTGCCCTAGAGCATAACAGACAAGACTATGATATCTACGATGAGCTTAAGGATTCTGACGGCAATAGACTGTTTGACAATGCAGCCAACTCTCCTAAGACAAAAA
>MDTB01209678.1_pt1 | contig 10055 bp, 20 predicted proteins | sample 811161 | NCBI WGS metagenome assembly MDTB01 (sample SAMN05326650, study PRJNA326480) | marine metagenome | isolation source: seawater | place: Mediterranean Sea | collected 2009
AGGATAAAATCTTTTGTAGTCTTGCGGCCTTCCTTGAAGAATGCTTGTGCTTGATCTGCAAACTTTTCCGCTCTTTCGTCATAAGCTTTGAGAGTCTCCCAGTAAAAATCAAATTTTACATTTTGAGGAGTTGTGAAAGTAGTCATTTTTTTAGGGGTGGTTTGTGAAGGGTGTGAACCGCAATTAAGCGGCGGTTGAGAAAGTTCCGTTTTCATATCCAACGATGTTGAATTGAACTTTTCCTCTTGGCTTACGGCAAGTGAAGATGACTCTTTCAGCTCCTTTGTGGTTATAAGTGCGAGTTGAAAGGACTGTGTATGTGAAGCCTCTAGCGCACTTGATTGTTTTGAGAGAAGTTGAAGGAGTCATTTGAGTTGTTCGCTTGTGTATGTTTTAAGTATATACTTCTGACAATAAGAGCGGCAACAATTACAACAATTCTGTAACAATTAATTTTTGGCAAAAAAAAAGAGCCTTAAGGCTCTCTCTTTTATAGTGTGTTGTAAGGGCGAGGACTGACGCTATAGAACATATAAAGTTTGTCATTAATGTTGACTAGCTTTTTTGTCCAGCGGCTCCAATGCTTAATGTCTGTGTTTGCTTTGATTAAAGCTAGTGCCATTCTTTGGGCCATGTTTGGCGCGTATCCATAAGAGTTGAAAGCTTGAACGATGAATTCAAATGTCACTCCATCAGTTCCACTTGTGAAAGCAATTTCCATTGATCTGAAAATCGCAGTGATTGCCTTTTTTGCTCTTGGGGAGTTGAGGTTCATTGGTGGATTTGCTTTGTATGTTTTAAGTATATATGGCTGACAATAAGAAATAGGACTTTACAACAAATCTGTAACAATCAAACTTATTTAACTTCTGACTTCATGAGCCATCGCCACGGATAAGTCTTACTGGAGCAAGTCTGGTCAGCGTCAGGATGCCGAGTGAACAAGTCTTCCCACTTTCCAACCTCCTGGAGCCAATATTGATTTCCGTTGTCTTTTTGGATTTTCTTGGCGTTATCTTCTAGATAATTAAGTTTGTTGATGATTTCTTTAATAGTTGTCATTTTTTTAGGGGTGATTTTTTTGAAGTTGGGTCTGGAGGATTAATCCAGTATTACCCAACTAGCATGATTAACTAATCCGCCTTTTGCTACTTGCTGGGCTTTGTAGCCATTTGAAAGAGCATAAGGAGCGGCCACGCCGTGGAGGTTCCCATTGAAGAAGAGCCAAGCCTGAAGCTTGATGTTGAAGACTCCCCAGCCTGAAAGAATTGTGTAACCCTTTTCACACTGGAGCTTTTTGCCGTCGAGCTTTCTAGCTTCAAGATCAAGACAGCTTGTATCTCCTTGAGTTGTGAATGTATCGCCTGAAGAGAGTTGCATTTGCCTTGTGTTGAACATGTTTTAAATATAACCTTCCAACAATAAAAAAGATGGTTTGTTAATAAATCTGTAACAATCAAAGATTCTGGAATGTTGGTTCCGTTCTACTACTCCAAACTATCAGCGCGTTCCTAGTTCCCTCCTGAACCTCTGAGATCCTGTGAGAAAGTAATGAAGGGAATACAATCAAAGATCCTTGGCTAGGTGTTGGAGAAGCAAGAAAGATATCTCTAAACTCAAATTCCCCTCCTTTGTAAGTAGATGGATCATCCAAAAATATTGAGGCCGAAATGTCTCTATTTTGTTTCGGGCCTGCATCTAAATGCCAATTAAAAAAATCACCCTTTTGATATCTACTGAACAAAGCTGGCTCAGTTGAGCAAAGGTCACACTTGAAATATTCAGAAGAAACCTTTCTGATTTTCCATTTTACCTTCTCCAGTATTTCCCTAAGAAGTGGATCCAGTTGGGAATTGTTTAAAATGAAAAAGCTTTTGTGTTTCCTGATTGAATAGTCGAACTCTCCAACAAGAGAGGAATTTTTTAATTTTTTGACAGAATATCTTTTTAGCTCCTCGCATTCTTCAATGCTGAGAAAATTATCAGTTTGGAAAAAATCTGCGATCATAAAGAAAGCCTTTCTCGGCTCCCTCCTCTTGACCCTTCCTTTCTAGCATTTTTTATATTAGCTGCAACTCTCATCTTTAAAATAATCCGCTAGACATAAGCCAAGATTTTTTTCTACTACCTTTATATCATCTTGAAGGAGGTTTCTTGGAAGCTGCTTATCTAGATGAGAAATTTTTAATCAGTCGAAAATCAGCCAGAGAATTTTTTAGGAAAGAAATATTCAATGAATGGAATTTTTCTTGTGCTTATTGCGGCTCTCCAGAGGCCAACACTCTTGACCACGTAAAACCCAAAAGCAAAGGAGGGCCAAGATCTAAAAACAATCTCGTGGCTTGTTGTTCAAATTGTAATTTAAGCAAGTCAAACAGATCTCTTCTGGATTGGTATCCTCTTCAGTCCTTTTGGACCGATAGCAGACAATCTAGGCTTCTAGCTTGGGTCAGTGGAGAAAGCTTGGAAAGCCTCGTAAAATAAGCAGTCAGAAGCAAACGCTGGTCCTTCCACTTCAACATCAGGAATATCCATCACGCAATGGCCCCTCCAGTTGATACATTTTTTGCAGCTTGGCTTGTTGGAAAGCTTTGCAACTGTTCTCTCTAATTCTGGATGAACATCCTTATAAATGGAACCAATTCTTATCAGGCGGATTGTTTCCCTAGATACATTGTATTTTTCTCCCAGTACTCTATTCGGGATTTGCTTTTCGCTGAGAATGTCAAAAATAGCAGAAGGATCCAGACTCCTCTTCCCTGTCCTTGGATTGGTTGAATATGGTTTATGAGGTGGCTTTTCACATGTCACGCCGCTGCTGTCTGTGTAAACTGTCCAGCGGTTCCCACAGGAAACACAAGCCCATCTTCTCCTTCTTATTTTTTTTGAGCTGGGTCCAATGGGTCGGCTCTCTAAGACTTTGCAATCTTGGCCATTGCAAGCCTCACACTTCATTCCAATTTTCACAATTTTTTTCGACCTTTATTTCATTTTAGGAGTTTTTGTCTCCCAGTAATAAATAAGGGTTTTTAACTCATTTATTCTTTCTTTTGCTTTTTGAATTTTTTCTTGGCGGTTCATTGGGAATTCCTCTTTGTTTGTTAATTTCTTCACACAGAGCAAGACCGCGATAATAGTCCTGTGGCTGGTGTTCTTTCAAACCGTTTAGGCCGTAATTCAAAAGAAGCAAAAAACCAACGTCGTGCTCTTCAGGAATGACACAATAATTCTTCATGAGCATCTCTCTTTGTTGATGCCCATACCTAAAACAGCTCCCAGAGGAATGCTCCAACCGTAGGAATCTTTCTCAGAAATGGCCGCTGCAATTCCTCCTCCAATTAATCCGCCTGTTGCTGCTGAGCAATCTTGGTCTCTTGAGGAAGAAGGAACTGGAGAATGGCAAGGGATAGCAACTTTTTTTCTGGTCACTGAAACTCTGCCAGTTATCCAGCGGCCTTCATAGTTTTGATATCCTTTAATGTATTTTTCGCTCACTATCTCACTGAAACAATTTTTCTGATTGTTCTCGTTGTGATAGATGTGATGGGCGGCGGATGGTTTTGCCTGCCCTATCAGAATAAAAATCAATAATAGTTGTTTCATGAGATTCATTTTCATAATTGTCAACGACTTGCAAAAGTTCGTTCACGAGGGATTGGGGCCAGCTTGGAATTTTATTTTGAGTATGCGCGATTAAGGAGTCTCGCATTTGTTGCCTTGTTAGCTTCATTTGGTTTGGGAAAAAATTGGACTATTACTTCATGAGGATTGCGGCTGGTAATTTTAAAATCACAAGGGCCATCATCCAGCCATTTATTGAGTTCAGCTTCAGTCATAATTGGGGGTTGTGTTTACAGGGTTCAGGAGGTAGCTCATCTGTGTTGTGGTGGAGCCAGTGTTCGATCTGTTCAGCATAGATTGCACAAGCTTCTTCCCAGTCCTCATCCGACTGGAACAGCTCAGCAGATAACCTTCTTCGATTAGCTTCTAGCTCTTTGGCATGTTCTTCCATTGTTAAATAGATGGGGCGAGGGTTAGAATCTTGAAGCTTCGATTTTTGCGATATATCTTTCACAGCTTCTGATTGCTGCTTTTTTTGTTTTGAAGTGTCTTCCTGCATATCCGATACATGCGTTTTCTTGTCCGTCACGATCTACTCTAACAACTAGAGCGAATGTTGTTCCGTCTTTTCTTGTTGAAGTGAAAGGCTTGTAGTTTGACATTGGAGGGGGTGTTCTCTTGATGTCCTTAGTATAAGCCTCTGACTATTCGAAAGCTACTCTGTTAACAAAACTGTAACAATTTAAGTTGGCCTTCGAAACCGTTCTACAGGAGAGATCCACCCCGAACTCTCTCCACGGCTTCCATTCTTACGATATGGAACGACCAACTAACTTATACTACTTGGAAGCTTTGGCTTTGAGATACATTCATATCTGTTAAGGAGCAACGATTGATCTCCTTTGACAAGCCTTCTTAATCCTGTTGCACTGCATTTTATAGTCTTGGCAAAATCTTTTAGATCTCCAATCTCTACAAAATAATCCCAGTCGTTTTCTTTATCTCTAATGGTCCATCCAGGTGGATCCACTGGCTTGTCTGAAAAATCCTGCTTAACCCAATAGAGATAAGTCCCTCTTGCGTTTACTCCACAATATCCAATGAGTTTTGCTTCTCGTAAGCTGAGAAGATTATTGTTCAGATTGGGCCTTTTCATTCCTAGCCTTTTTGCTAGGTCTTCCATGTGGAAAGATCCAACGCCTATTGAACTAAGCTGGATCATTGTCACGGTGTTGGACAGTGACTGAGTATGCCTAAGCCATGAAATGTATTCTGGATTAGAAATCATTTTTTTTGTTTGGGGTGAATTGTTCTCAGATTATACTATTAAAAAGGTATATCGTCAGAATCTACGGAAACACTTGATGGAGTTCCAGCGGCTTCTCCACTTAGTTGAGCATGAGTTGCCTGAAGCTTCTGAGGCATTGGACAGCCTTCTCCCTGCCCTGTCTGTCTAGATGGATACGGATCAGACTCTGGCTGACGTTCAGAAAATTTCTCCACATCTGTTGCAGTGAATTTTTCCTGAACTCTGGCTGAGCCTTGTTTGTCCGTATATGTTTCAGACGCTTCCACTCTCCCAAAAAGTGCAACTTTGTCTCCTTTCTTCACGTAGTCCGAAACATATTGAGCAGTAGTTCCCCAGACTGAGACCTTAATCCAACGAGCTGGCGCGTCCTTCTTCCATTGCTTTACGGCAAGAGAAAAATTGGCAACAGTTTTTCCGTTTTCAAAAAATTTGATCTCTGGATCTCGTCCGAGGTTTCCTGTTAGTTGTCCTGTGTAAGCCATGAGCCTGTAGTTGTTTTGAGTTTTTCTTTTAATTGTTCTTCTTCCCATTCATAAATTAATTTGACTGGGTATCGAACTCGGTTAGCAATTCTTATTGCTGGCGGTCCCTTGTTTAAGCATCTCCAGTTGGCCAGAGTTTGCTCTGTCATTCCCCACCTTTTGGCTAATTGACGCGGACTAAAATAATTACAATCAGACATTTATTCCCCCACTGCTGGAGGTGACACACTGATTGAAACTGGCACTGTCCCACAGATACCAATTTTTCACTGTCCTTTGAGATTTAAAAAACATATTTAAAATTTCCCTCTCTGGGAGGGCCGTGTGACCAATTTTTTAATACAATCTCCCATTTTTGAAGTAAGACGTACATCCGAGTTTTTCCCCTCGTCATGTACCTTCGCCAAAGTGTTCCCCGATGGGTGAATTGGCAACACGATTTCTTTCTGGGCATTGCTTGAGGTGGTCCCATACAGCCACATGAGCGGCCCTTAATACAAAGTTTTCTACCCTGTTCAGTCATTTTTATTTCCTCCCTTTGCTATTAAAAAATTTCGGACTTGTCTTTAATTTCCTTTTCGCCTATTTCAACGTCAACGGATTCGGAAATAGTGGCATTTATCGAATCTATTACGCTGTCTGATTTCCCAGTGTTGTCAATTTCAGTTGACAGGTCAATATCCGTATTTATACCGCGCCGTACTTTTGAGGCCTGATTTTTTGGCGTTACGTCTATTATTTCATCCATTGATTGCAAACCGCACAAAACTTCTGGGCAGTAAAGACGGATTAACCATGTAGCAGATCTATATCTAAGCATCTGAGCTGGCATCGTTGAATATGCCTGATTTTTTGTCCAGCCTGCTTTCTTTGCCTGTTCAAAAGTCACTGTCGTTGTGACCTCTTCTCCTGTAGCTTCAAGAACAGCTCTGCAAGTTACTGCAAGAGTTTCTCCTTTCCCTTTTATGTCCCATGTGAGTGGGCCTACAAATGGGCCTCTCTCATTAGCAAGCGCAATTGAGAAAGAAGCAGAGAAAGAAGCCTTTCCATGAATAAACTGCATATTCTGGAGACATAAGAGCGGATTAACTTTGAGCTGCTGAGCCATCATTAATGCAGTCATGCAAGTCTCTGGCTGGTTCTGGAAATCCTTTGGGACTACCTTGCTCATAGAGAAAGCCTTTGCAACTCGGTACATGTGCTCAAATGAGGCACTGTCATGAAGGAAAGCTAATTCCTGTGAATTTTCAACTTTTGCAAGATCAGTCATTGTTCCAACGAGGTAAAGATAGAGTTTCGATTGTGGATGAATAAGAAGGCCAAACATTGACCCTCATGCAAGAAGCAAGGAGGTTGAGATTTTTATCAACTGCCCTTTGCCCAGCAGCAACCATTGCAGCATCAGCCTGATAGCAGACCACTGCATAAGGAGGCGTTTTTTCTACTGCTATAAATATGAAAGCTTCTGCTTCAGGGGTTCCGCGCAAATACCACGCACTTTGACAGTGATAGCGAAATTTGTGAATTGATCGACTGAAGCCATCAGGAGAAGCATCTTCTGTTGTCTTTAAATCAACTACAAGACCCTGCTCTGGAAGATGCCAATCAGGTCTGCATTTGCATTCGAGATTGGTGAAATTATCCTTCCACATAAAAGTCTGTTCAGCTTTGCCCTTTAGCTCTAGAAGTTTTGAAGCAGAAGGATGATTGCGGACGGACTGAGCCATTTTGATGATCTTGTCCATCTCTTCAGGAAGTAGAGCTGTTTTACCTTTGCTTTGTTCTACGAAAGCAGCAAAATCTTCCTTCCCTTGTTTTGTCCTTTTGTTGAAGCTTGGAGCAACAACATACTCACTGGAAAACTTCTCATGTTCTAAAACATAAGTATGAAAAGCTGAGCCAATGACCATTGCTTTGGTTGGCTCTGGCTCTTCTCGATTAGGATCTTCATACCTTGCCCAGTAGTGAGCGGGGCTTTTTTCTATCAGGTCTAGCTTGCTTTTTGAGACAGCCTTGTGGCGGTGATAGTCGGGGTTAGATAACCCAACATCCTCGGTCATACTTGCTTTGTTCGGGGGTTCACTCGTCATATTAGCGGCTCTTCCAACTTCCTGCTAGTTTGTTTTACATACTTTCTAACATATTGATTTAATTAATAAAAATCATATATGGTGATTCGGGTCAATGATTAATTAGGCCAAAAATATGCAAGTAAATCTCAGGAGCTATCAGTATTTAGGAGTAGAATGCCTCCGAGAAAAATATCAAGAAAACCATAGATCTGTTCTTTATGTCCTCCCAACTGGAGGAGGAAAAACTGTCATTTTTTGCCACATTGCTGAGAAGTCAGCAGAGAGAGGAAATAGGATTGCAATTCTTGTTCATCGTCAGGAATTAGTAGACCAAACTTCAAGAGCCTTAAAAAATCTGGATCTAGATCATGCGATCTTATCCGCTGGAAAAGAATTAGATCTCCAGAAAAAAGTTCATGTCTGTTCAGTTCAAACTCTAGTAAGAAGACTCAACAAGATTCCTCCTGATTTTTTCAACCTCCTAGTAATTGATGAGGCCCATCATGCGGCGGCTGGATCTTGGGGGAAGGTTATTGATTATTTTCCCCAGTCAAAAGTTTTAGGGGTTACGGCAACACCTGAGAGGCTGGATGGAAAAGGTCTAAAGGATAAATTTTCTGCAATAGTTATTGGCCCTCAATTGCAAGAATTAACTGATCAGGGTTTTCTCTCTCCTACTAGAATTTTTGCTCCTCCTACTGAGATTGATACATCTCTTATGAGGAAAAGGATGGGAGAGTTCAGATCTGAAGATGTAGAAGAACAAACAACAACAAAATCTTTTGTAGGAGATACGGTCAAGCATTATTTAAAATATTTGAGCGGAAAAACTGCCATTGCTTTTTGTAGCTCCATTAAACATTCAAAAATGGTGGCGGCTGAATTTAACGCTAATGGAATAGTTGCAGAAGCACTTGATGGAAATACTCCAAGCCATTTAAGACAAGCCATCCTCACAGATCTAAGCAATGGGATAATTAAGGTCGTTACTTCCTGCCAAATAATCTCAGAAGGATTTGACGCGCCTTCAGTTGGCGGCTGTTTGCTATTACGTCCGACTCTTTCTCTTTCAGTATTCCTTCAACAGGTTGGCAGATGTCTCAGACCAGCAGAAGGGAAAGAAGCGGCCATAATTTTGGATCATGTAGGCAATGTAAAAAAACACGGTTTTCCTTCTGACTTTCGAGAATGGAGTCTGGAAGGTAGACAGAAAAAAACACGAGAAAAAGAAAGCGTTCCCATCAAAGTTTGTCCGCAATGTTTCGCAGTCATTCCGCCCAACATCTCGACCTGTCCAGAATGCTGTCATGTTTTTCGTGCGAAAGACCAAAAATTCGTAACAATAGAAGGCGAGCTTGTGGAGCTGAATCAAATTTCCAGAAAAACTTTTAATGAAAAAAACGACAAGCGCGAAGTTGCAAAAGCTACAACTATTGAGGAACTCCAAGCCATAGCAAGCAAACGCGGCTACAAATCAGGATGGGCTTATCATATTTTTAATATGCGTAAATCTTGGAGAGCAAAATATAATGGCTTCCAGCAATGAAGGAGCGGTCCAGAATAGAATCCGCCTCGCGCTGTCTAGATGTACTACTCGTCTATTTAGAAATAACACTGGAGCACTAAAAGACCAAAAAGGGAGGATCGTACATTTTGGATTATGTAAAGGAAGCTCGGATCTTATCGGCTGGAATACAGTCAAGATCACTGAGGAAATGGTTGGAAAAGAAATTGCTGTTTTCGTTGCAATCGAAGTCAAGGACAAAGGAAAAGCAACTCCACTTCAAAAAAGATTCATTGATGTGGTCAAGCAAGCTGGAGGATTGGCTGGAGTCGCTCGGACCGTGGAAGAAGCTCAAAAGATTATCTTTAGAGAATATTTGGGCTGAAAAGTTGCAGGGTCAGCGGTTTATACTTATGATCCGTTCAGCGGTTCCTGAACAAGACTGCGTTCACCCATGAAAATCTATAGACACATGAACCCCTCAGAAGATCCAGCTTTTAAGACTGGTAAGCTGGTAGAGAGAGACCGTATCCTCAAACTCATCGAAATCAGGAAGCATACTGTTCAAACATTGAGCAAACATTCAATCTCGAAGAATTTAGTGCGTCAGGTCACTTGGGAATTAGATAGGCTTGCCAAAGCTATTAAGGGTGAATGATTAATGCCCTTACCCACAATCGACCAACTCAGGGAGCTTCCTGAAGACTGGGCTTATATTCCCTGCGGTAGAGATAAGAGACCTTATCCTCCTTTTGCAGATGACTGGACAAATAAATCAGTCTCCAGAGATGTTGTAGAAAAAGAAATAAAAGAAGGCCGCTGTTTTGCTGTTGGTGTTCTTTCAGGTCCAAAGTCGAATGGTTTGCTATTTGTTGACCATGACGGAAAAGGCGCAGGAGATGAGCTTGCATTACTTGGAGTAAGTCTTGCAGACCTCCCAAAATCTTGGGCTTGTACTTCTGGCCGTGATGCACGTTGTCAGATTATTTATAAAGTTCCTCCAGAATTTTGGGAACGTATTAAAACCAAAAAGCTCTACGAATGCAAAACAGAAGGATGGAACGAATACAAAAAGAAAACTGAGCAGGAGAAACTGGAACTCAGATGGGATGGCTGTCAATCAATAG
>MDTB01211781.1_pt1 | contig 10055 bp, 10 predicted proteins | sample 811161 | NCBI WGS metagenome assembly MDTB01 (sample SAMN05326650, study PRJNA326480) | marine metagenome | isolation source: seawater | place: Mediterranean Sea | collected 2009
GTAGACTGTGCTGTGTGTCCATTTCAACTGACAAGGTAAACCCTTGGTAATAGGAAACAGTTTCGGTGGTTGCTTTGATATACCCATTCGTATATAATTATCTATATGAAATTCACGGAAGACGTTTTACAACACAAAGGTATTGCCTATGTGAAAAAATATCCTTATGAAGAACTTTCTAGGGTAACAAAGAATAAAAAGAGGCACTACGAAACTCCAGATGGCAGACAGGTTCCTAGTGTGACTACTGTGCTTTCAGCTACCAAGGACATGACACATCTACACGCATGGAGAAAAAGAATAGGCGTGGAGAAGGCACAACAGATTACTACAGAGTCAGCAAACATTGGAACGGTTATGCATAAGAGTTTAGAAAAACATGTCAAGGGAGAAGATAGAACGCCCGGGTCAAATCTCATACAACAAAAAGCACACACAATGGCCAATGTTATTATAGATAACGGATTGAATAATGTGACAGAAGTTTGGGGATCAGAAGTTAGTCTACATTATCCAGAACTGTATGCAGGCACAACAGATTTGGTAGGTGTGTACAAAGGTGAACCAGCCATAATGGATTTCAAACAAGCACGTAGACTTAAAAAGAAAGAGTGGGTGGAAGACTACTATCTCCAGTTGGTCGCATATGCAGAAGCACACAACAAACAGTACGATACACAAATTAAAAGTGGCCGTATTTTTATATGCACACAGGCCAACGAATACCAAACATTTGATATAGACAACTATGATCAGTGGGTAGGCAAGTGGTATGCTAAACTAGAAGAATATTACAAACAAGTTCTATAGATATTTTTTAATAAATTCGGCCCAATTATTAGATCCTTCAACACCTGGATGGCTTGTATCATGAGATGGGAAATCCTTACAATGTTCTTCCATAGAATACCAAAGTTTTTTAATCCAAATTGATTCGTCAAGTTTTGATATAAGTTCTTTTAAAACATTTAGATTAAACTGTGTCCCCATGCGTTCTATATCTTCGTTTTCATGTGACATGAAAGCTCTAGAAGATAATGTAGTTAGAACTTCGTCATTAATATTTGTGGAAAATGATTTAAAATATCTCAACTTTATATCTTTTGCTTGACAATATTCTTGCAGATGAATCATGTATTCTAAGGTGTTTTTAAAGTTTACAAATTCGTTATGACAATGTTTGTAATAAAATTTTGAATGTGCATCACAGTCTTTACCTGAGTTCTCATCAAATGTATGAACCGGGGTTATGATAATCCTAGAACCGTCACTATTGGGTAACATAAATCTGTCTGGATTGGTCCAACCTATAATCAACATATCTGGTTTATGTGCATTGAGATATTCTATAGTAGTATAAAATATCCTTTCGTTTGATGCACCACCATGTGCTAAATTAGTTTTCACACCAATTTTTGTTGTCCATCTTTGCTCTTTGTTAAGATAGTTCTCTTCTGTAAAAGAGCACCCGTTTGTGACTATATGATACGGCATAACCCTATTTAACGACAGTTGCAGACTGTAATAAATAACTGCAATATGCCGATAGTACAGATATCTAGAATACAACACAGACGTGGAAAAAAAGCAGAATTGCCACAACTAGCCGCTGGAGAATTAGGTTGGGTAGTTGACGAGCAAAGATTGTACATTGGAAACGGCACAGTGGCAGACGGTGCACCAGCAGTAGGAAACACAGAAATAATGACTGCAGGATCTTCAGGATTTACAACAGCATTATCACACACATACAAAGGCTACTTAGGAAATCAAACACCAATTACTACAGGAGCCACTGGTGACTTTAGTAGAACTTTACAAAATGTTTTGGATGATCACGTTTCAGTAAAAGCATTTGGAGCCTTTGGAAACAACAGCACTGACGACACAGCGGCTATTCAAAGAGCCCTAGACGAACTATATTCAGACTCGGATCAAAACGATAGCAGAGCTAGAAGAATACTTTTTTTCCCAGCAGGAATTTACAAAATTAATGCATCATTAACTATACCACCTTACGCACACTTGATAGGTGAGGGACCAGATAAAACAATAATTGAAAACTCAGGAGCAAATGCTGTGGCAGTTACAGAAGATGATGACGGACAAGGTTATGGTAGTATCGGAAACTCTGGTGCAACTACACCCACACAAATACAAATCTCACATATAACATTTAAAAATACAACTGCCAATGGTGGTGTGTCGATAGATAACACAACAAAGATGTACTTTCATAACTGCAAATTTCAAGGTACTTACACGGCAGGTGGTGCAGATGTTTCGGCATCAAAAGGAGTAACAGTAAGATCAACAACAGCATTACCTTGTACAGGTTTATATTTTGATGCTTGTCAATTTACTGCATTCGCAAGATTAGTTGATTTAAGTTTTGATGTAACAAATGTAAGATTTCATAACTGCGATTTCACAACTGCCTACTACGGTGCCATGCTTGGAGAAACAATGGATGGTTCAACAAATGGTTTGACAGCAGGACCACGAGATGTACATTTCACAAGTTCAAGCTGGAACACAATAAGTCAACAAGCAATTTATGTTAAGCCAGCCGCAGGTGCTGATGCAGGTACAGGTCCTAGAAATATTATCTCACACGGAAACTGGTACAGCAAAGAAGTTGGTAACAACAACGAGGGTGTTGGATCTATTAACGAAGTACCGGTTTTACAATATGATAACGATGAATGTTCTTCTATCATGGATTTCTTTGAGAGAACAGAACTGAGAAGAACAGATGGCAGTTCAGAACTTAATGCCGCACCAGAATTACAAGGTATCGGAATACAAACGAAACCTATAAGACAATCAACTTTATTAAACAATCAATCGTCGGCCACTACGATTAACGAGTTTCCAGCCTTGAATGCAAAAGGATTCAGTATAAGATATAAAATTGACAGAGGATCTGATTCAAGAACAGGAGAAATGATAATCTCTTGCACCACAACACACATCTCTTATGATGATAACTCAGTTGATGCCAATGCCGATGTTGGTGTTGATCTTGTTGCCGCATTGGATAACAAGGATTCCACAGCAGGAAATGAAACTGTAAGGTTCCAGTACACCACTACCAACACAGGAACCAATGCGACTATTGATTACCAGGTCACAATATTAGTATAATACCTTCGGTTGTATCCATAAAATCCTAATAAACAGATAGACAAAAAAGTTTTTTTGTCATAATATTAGTACATAATAAAATTGCAAAACGACGTTGTAGTTTTAGTCGAACGACAGGTGACCAAAATTACATAAAAAAGTTAAACACATGGATTTAGATAAATATGGATACAACAAAAACAAAAATCAAATATAAAAAATACAAAACTTTAATGCCGAACACAAACTCTAGTACGATCAAAGTCCAAAAAAGAGACGGCAGGCTAGAGCTTCTTGATATTAATAAAATTCATTTCGTCGTTGAAGAGGCCTGCGAAGGTCTTCCGGGTGTGTCGGCATCACAGATTGAAATAAATTCAAACATTCAGTTTTATGATGGAATGACAACCAAAGACATTCAAAATGTTTTGGTTCGTTCCGCAAATGATCTTATTACTTTAGAAAATCCAAACTATCAGTATGCCGCGGCAAGACTTTTATCGTATGATGTAAGGAAAGAAGCACATGGACAATACGAATACATTCCATTATTAAAACTTATTTTAAGGAATATCAGATTAGGAGTATATGATAAAGGTATACTTGACAAATATAACAAGACAGAGATTAAAAAGTTTAACACATGGATTAAAAGAGACAGAGATCTTAAATTTACATACGCAGGATTGAGACAGATTTGCGACAAGTATCTCGTGCAGGACAGAAGTACAGGACAACTTTACGAAACTCCACAAGACATGTACATGATGATTGCGGCAACCTTGTTTGCTGACTATCCAGAAAAAACTAAAATGCAATATGTTAAAAAATACTACGATGCAATTTCACAACACAAAATTAATATTCCTACTCCAGTAATGGCAGGTGTGAGAACACCACTCAGACAATTTGCAAGTTGTGTTCTTGTTGACAGTGATGACACATTGCCTTCAATCTTTTCAAGTGACATGGCCATTGGTTTGTATGTTGCCAGAAGAGCAGGCATAGGAATCAACGCAGGACGTATCAGAGGGATCAACAGTAAGATAAGAGGCGGTGAGGTCCAACACACAGGAGTCATTCCGTTCCTAAAGAAATTCGAATCAACTGTAAGATGTTGCACACAGAATGGTGTGCGTGGTGGAAACGCAACTGTACACTTCCCAATATGGCACCCAGAGATAGAAGATATCCTTGTGCTTAAGAACAACAAAGGCACAGAAGACAACAGAGTGAGAAGAATGGACTACTCTATACAGATTTCAAAACTGTTCTATGAGAGATTTTTAAACGAAGAAGATATAACTTTGATATCGCCACACATAGCACCAGGACTATACGAAGCATTTGGTACAGAAGAATTTGACGACCTTTACTTAAAGTATGAAGCAGATAAAACTATTCCTAAGAAAAAAGTACCAGCACAGGATTTATTTTTTGATTTATTAAAAGAGAGAGCAGAGACAGGACGTATATACATAATGAATATTGATCACTGTAACTCTCACTCTAGTTTTAAAGACCCAGTTAAGATGAGTAACCTGTGTCAAGAAATCACATTACCCACTGTTCCGATACAAGACATACACGACGAGCAAGGAGAAATTGCACTTTGTATTCTTTCTGCAATTAACGTTGGTGGGTTAAATGATTTGAATGAGCTAGAAAATTTAGCAGATTTAAGTGTAAGAGCTTTAGATCAAATTATAGATTATCAAGACTATCCAGTTAAAGCGGCAGAAGTTTCTACAAAAGCAAGAAGGAGTCTAGGTATTGGTTACATCGGACTAGCACACTACCTTGCAAAAAACAATGTTAAGTACTCTGATCCAAAGGCATGGGAACTTGTTGACAGACTTTCAGAAGCATTTCAATATAATTTGTTAAGAGCAAGTTGTGATCTTGCTGAAGAAAAAGGTAAGTGTACAGCATTTGAAAGAACAAAATATGCAGACGGACAACTGCCAATTGATCACTACAAGAAAGACATTGATAAAGTTGTCCCACACAAACAGAGAATGGCATGGGAAAGTCTAAGAAAAGATATTGCCAAGCACGGATTAAGGCATAGCACATTATCAGCACAGATGCCAAGTGAGAGTTCATCTGTTGTTAGTAATGAAACAAATGGTATAGAACCACCAAGAGCATTACTATCAATTAAAAAAAGTAAGAAAGGACCATTGAAACAGATAGTCCCAGGATATCCTAAACTTAAAAATGACTACACTCTGTTATGGGACATGCCAAGCAACGAAGGATACATAAATGTTGTTGCAATGATGCAGAAGTACTTTGACCAGGCCATATCAGGTAACTGGTCATACAACCCATTACGTTTTGAAAATAACGAAGTTCCATTATCGGTCATGGCGCAAGATATGTTGACTGCTTACAAACTTGGTTGGAAAACTTCTTACTATCAGAATACATACGATTTCAAAGGGGAGGAAGAAGACGTACAACCAGCGGGTATTTCTGCACAACTAGTCGACGAAGGTGAGGACGTTATCCTCGAACCTCAAGACACAGTTAATGGCAGTAATCAGGTAAGTACAATCGCAGACGACGGTGAGTGCGAAGCCTGTACAATCTAACACTAAAGAATTATTATGACGAAAACAGTTTTTAATCAGAGTAAAGTCGACTTCACTAAACAGCCAATGTTCTTTGGTGAGGATGGCGGCATACAGAGATACGACGAGTTCAAGTATCCACATTTCGACAAACTGAATCAAACAATGATAGGTTACTTCTGGAGACCGGAAGAGGTAAGTCTACAGAAGGACAGAGCAGACTTCATGAACTTCAGACCAGAACAAAAACACATATTCACAAGTAATTTAAAATATCAAACACTGTTAGATAGTGTGCAAGGCAGAGGACCGAGTCTTATGTTCTTGCCATATGTTTCTAATCCAGAACTTGAAGGTTGCATAGTCACATGGGATTTCTTTGAGACCATACACTCAAGATCATATACGCACATCATGAAGAACGTTTATGCAGATCCCTCAGAAGTTTTTGACACTATCTTAGAAGACAAAGAGATATTGAAGAGAGCAAAAAGTGTTACAGGTGAGTACGACAAGTTTGGTAAGATGGCATTGGATTATGCAGTAGGCAAGAAAGTAGACATGATAGATCTTAAGAAACAACTGTACCTAGCAATGAACACAGTTAATCTTCTAGAAGGATTAAGATTCTATGTGTCATTTGCTTGTACTTTCGCATTTGGTGAACTGAAACTTATGGAAGGTTCAGCAAAGATACTTTCACTTATCGCAAGGGACGAAGCAACACACTTAAACTTGTCCACACACGTTTTAAAAGCATGGCAAAAAGGTGACGACCCAGAGATGACAAAAGCTATGAAAGGTACAGAAAAAACAGTTATACAGATGTTCAAGGATTGTGTCGAAGAAGAGAAAGCCTGGGCAAGATATCTTTTCAAGGATGGATCTATCATAGGACTTAATGAGAAACTGTTAGGAAATTATGTAGAATGGATTGCAAATAAAAGATTAAAAGCACTTGGATATGATCCATTGTATGATGTTTCAGCATCACAGAACCCACTACCATGGACACAGCACTGGTTGAGTTCAAAAGGTATGCAGGTGGCACCACAGGAAACAGAAGTAGAATCATACATCGTAGGTGGTATAAAACAAGACGTCAAAAAAGGACAATTCAGTAAATTTAAGTTATAATCACTGTGGTTTTTAGTATCTATAAATAGTACTATGCCAGCAATATCAAGAGATAGAAGAGACCTAGCCGCAACAGGACACGCCTGCACTACAAAAATTGGTGTAAAGGCATCACAGCGAACTGTATTTGCGAACAACACCGCGGTTTTAAGACCGGGTGATCGTTTACTGCCGCACACAATACTAGTATGTTGTCCACCTAAATGCGTTGGACACCCTGCAAAAGTAAACAGAGGATCAAGAAAAGTATTTGCACAAGGTATTCCAGTAGCAAGGAAAGGTGACTCTGCCGATCGTGGACGGATGATACAAGGGTCATTCAACGTGTTCGCAGGATAAACATGATCAACAAAGGTCTTAAATCGTTAGTGGAATCAAGTCCTAACTTTTCTAATCAAAGTTTAGAAAATGCAATAACTGGACTTAGAATTGGATGGGTAGCAAAGTCATTAGACTTAGACACGACTATCACAGATAATTCAGTACTATCAAGTTCTCAAAAGAATGATGTAAAAGATACCATAAACAATATTGCATATCTCAATGTAGGTAGATATCTAAACGACGTGGTAAGGCACACGGCATCTATAATTAATGCTTCTATTATTCCTGTTACTCCTGGTATAGAGGAATTCCCACAAGCATCATTCATTGAACTTATGCAATTGGTTCAGACATTACAGGACACGATACCAACTTTGTATGGTGTGACTGCAATAGAAAAAGGCAGATCAGTTGATGACCATTTTGGTATTCTAAATAATAAATTTTCAACTACGGAAGACAGTACTAAACCTGTGTTCACTAGTTTAAATGAGTCAATCACATACATAAACAATGCCAGTCTTGCAACGGAAACAGCATTAGGAAATGCCATAGATGCTCTAAAAAATTTTATAGCCGGCGTAGCAGGAGATTCTACAGACTTTCAACAAACATTAAACACATTTGCGGCCGCAGTGGCAACAGCAAATACAAATTTTGATTCGGCACTACAAGCTCATCCTTACAGCATTAAAAGAACACAGATGATAGCTGACAGGGACACAATAGAAACACAGAAAACTTTAGAAAACTCTAACATTACCTCATTAAGAACTTATACAGAATCACTATCTGACTTTAGTGCCTACGTTGGTTTAGCCGATGATGAAAAGTTAAGAGATCTAATGGTGAGCGTTGCACAGAACAGCAATTGGAAAACATACTTTACTGACTATCTTAAAAATTTTAACAACCAAAATCCTTTACTTACAACAAGCGAAGACTCTGATAAATCTGCACTAATTGACAAGGTACTAGCGGATATAGGACTTCCTGATGTTGAAGACCCAAAAGACTTTAAAGCTGTTGCCAGTAAAGCAATGAAAGACAACAGAATCGATACAAAAAATTTCTCAGGACGAACTAGCGAACAAATTATTACTCTATCTTGTGAGCAACTAGGACTAGCGACAGCAAAAAGACTCATAGAAGACCAAAGTGCAAGGTTGCTTAACAACATGAATCAAAATGACAGAGATATTATTGCCTCTCAAGTAGACACTAACCAAGACACAGAAACCTTAAGCTAAAATGTTTAATCAGGTATTAGGTGATTGGCCCAAAGATAACAAGTTTATACTTTGTTCATGTGATGAGAAATACTTTAACAAATATTTTCCTAGATTCTATAAAACATTTACAGAATACTGGAAGTTGCCTATACACGTACACATCATAGATCCAAGTAAAAAATCTATCGAGAGAGTCAAAAATATAGACGTATCATACACATGGTGTGAAACAAATGACTACAACTGGGGTAAAGCTATAATGAAATATAGAGAAAGAAACTCAGTACCAGCTGATAAAACGGACGCAGAAATACGACAGTGGTTGTATGAATGCTATTGTCAATGTCAAAGATTTATTTTGTTGGGTAACAACATGAAAAAAGAACAGTCAGTTGTTGTAGCAGACGTAGACGCATACGCACAATACACTCCAACAAAGGCTAGAAGGAATGAGCTGTTCAGTGCAACCGCTTTTACAGAGTTTAAAGGTAGGCTAATGGCTACTTTCTGTCATTTCCATCCTCGCAATTTATTACAAATTAAACAACTAGGAACAATGATAAGATCTCAGCTCAAGAGAACTTTTATATTGGGAATGGACCAAGTGGCTTTGCGAGACGTGTTTATAGGTAGTCAAGATATCATAGATCTAAAGCATGGAAAGTGGATAAGACATTGGGATATCAAAGAACAAACAGACATAGAAGCTCACGCAGAATGTATAATATATCACGCAAAAGGATCTAGAGGTAAAATAAATCCAGTAGGAGTAAAATGGACAGATATAAAGTAATAGCCAATCTTGCTAAGAAAAAAAATTGGACAACAGGAGCAGAACTGGGTGTATGGGTTGGAGTAACAACATTTCATCTAATGAGGAACACCAATCTTAAAATGTATGCTGTTGACTGTTGGGAAGAGCAACCAGATAACCCAGAGTACGATTGGCAGTACAACGCAAAGCCCAAGTGGAGCAGGGGCAATACATTTGTGCCATGGGATCACAACAAGAACGAAAGGCAATTCAGAGAACAAGCCGAGCAGTATGCTGATAGGATTACAATCATAAAAGGTAGGACACTAGCAGTAGTTGATCAGATACCTGATGCTAGTTTAGATTTCATATTTCATGATTCGGATCACTCACATCCGTTTGTAATGAACGAGATCAATGCTTACAGATGTAAACTAAAGCCAGGTGGATATCATATGGGAGATGATCTTAATTGGGATCCGGTGAGAGAAAGTGTTGAAGCCTGTTTTGGCAAAGATTATACAGTTACTGGCAAAGATTGCTGGTACAAACAGATCTAGATCTTCTCACACCCTATTTGAATTGATTCAAAGTCTACCCCTAGTTTCTCGAATCCTTGTACTGTCGTCTCTAATTTATCATATGCGGCTGTATTACACTTGTCTATTGTAGCAAAAGTTCTCGGTGGATCTTCGTAGTGGGTGGTGCATTTGAGCTCACTAGTCATGACATCGTCAGGCGAAACTAATATGCACATGATTGCGAACATCTTAAACATAACAGTATTTACGGAAATTTGGTAAAAAGAGTGCCCCACTTCTGTTGCGAGGCAGGGGCCGCCCCAGAAATTACGCAGTTATTACGCCGCTAATCTCAATTCAGGCATACTGACTGTAAGGTCAGCAA